>OFMO01000536.1_pt1 | contig 31011 bp, 28 predicted proteins | sample 1541821 | NCBI WGS metagenome assembly OFMO01 (sample SAMN04209253, study PRJEB22552) | human gut metagenome | biome: gut; material: feces | host: Homo sapiens | place: USA: Oklahoma | reverse complement strand
CATGCAATTGCATGACGCGCACCTCGCAGCAAGAATGCCGAGGCATTCTTGAAAGAATAAAAAAGAGGAGGATTTAGGATGAAAAAGGGAGTTGCAATCGGAGGACTCATACTTGTGACCGTCATTTGGGGAGGCGGTTTTGTGGCAAGTGACGTGGCATTGGAAAGTATGAAACCATTTCAGATCATGATGGTCAGATTTCTGCTGGCATCCGTCCTGATGGGACTGGTAAGCATGGGACAGCGGAAAAAAGAAGCAAAGATTGAGAATCGCGCAGGGGCGATCAAGGCAGGTATGCTGATGGGACTTACCCTGTTTGCCGGATTTGCATTGCAGATTGTCGGACTGCAGTATACAACCCCTTCCAAAAATGCATTTCTTACCGCATTGAACGTCGTTATCGTACCGTTTATTGCATTTGTGATTCTGAAAAAGAAGGTCGGCGTAAAAGGAATTATCGGGGCAATTATGGCAGTAGCAGGAGTCGCACTGCTTTCCCTGAACGGAAATCTGACACTTGGCATCGGAGATCTGCTGTCACTTTTCTGCGCCGTTGGATTTGCATTTCAGATTTTCCTGACCGGAGAATTTGTAAAAAAATATCCGGCAGCCGTTTTGAATCTCGTTCAGATGTTTACCGCATTTGTGCTTTCCACGATCAGCATGTTTGTATTCGGAGAGACCGACTTTCAGGTTACGACCAAGGGATGGCTTAGCGTCTTATATCTCGCTGTGATCAGTACGACCATCTGTTATCTGCTTCAGACCGCTTGCCAGAAGTACGTGGAAGAAACAAAAGCAGCCATCATACTTTGTATGGAGTCCGTATTTGGAACGGTGTTTTCCATTATCATTCTGCATGAAGTGATCACACCGCGCATGGTGGCCGGCTGTATCATTATCCTGATTGCCGTAATTATTTCCAATCTGTCGGAATCCGGCGGAGAAGGAAACGGGGAAAACTTGCAAAAGGCAGGAGAAACCGCATAGTAAATGTGAAGCAAACAATGAGATAAAAAAACTCCCGGGAGGAACCACCTCCCGGGAACTTTTTGTTTGACAGAAAATTGCGATGAAGTTCCTATCAAATATACAGAATGATTTTTTACAGGAATATATACTTCAGGATGAACAGCACTGCCAGAATATACATGAGCAGGCTGATCTTCTTCTTTTTCGCATTCCCTGTAACCACGTTTAATACGACATAAGAGATAACGCCCATAGAGATACCTTCGGAAATGCTGTAGAAGAACGGCATTGCCAGAATACAGATATAACATGGAATTGCCTCAATGACATCATTAAAGTTGATGTTTGCCACATTTGTCAGCATGTAGAATCCTACGATTACCAGTGCCGGAGCTGTCGCGAAAGACGGGATGGCAAGGAAAATCGGGGATAACAGCAGAGACAGTGCAAACAGTACGGCGGTTGTAATGGAAGTCAGACCGGTACGGCCGCCTTCGGATACACCGGAAGCACTCTCTACGAAAGTTGTGGTTGTGGAAACACCGAGAACAGCGCCTGCAGTAGTACCAACAGCATCAGCCAGTAACGCACCTTTGATACGCGGAAGCTTGCCGTCTTTGTCCAGCATGCCTGCTTTGGTAGATACACCGATCAGAGTTCCGATGGTATCAAACATATCTACGAATAAGAATGCAAACAGGATCACCACAAAGTTCAGTGATAAGATACCGGAGAAATCCATCTTACAGAAGATCGGAGCAATACTCGGAATGGACAGACCGTTGCTGAAATCCGGGATCAGCGTGTAGAAGCCAAGATCCGGGTTTGGAACATACAGTCCGACACCCTGACAGATCAGACCCAGTGCCCAGGTGATCAGAATACCCCAGAGGATATTTCCTTTGACATTTTTAATAACCAGAGCACCGGTGATGATGATACCGATGATCGCAAGCAGAACCGTGATCCCTACATCATGGAAAGTAGCGCTTACGCCATTTACCTCATTATAGCCATCGACAGAGAACAGCTGAAGCAGTGTGGAACCGCCGATGACGATATGTGCGTTCTGCAGGCCGATAAATGCGATAAACAGACCGATACCAACGCTGACTGCAGATTTCAGATTCTGCGGGATCGCATTGAAGATTGCTTCACGCACGTTTGTCAGGGACAGAACGATGAAGATGATACCTTCCGCGAAGACAGCAGCCAGAGCATACTGCCAGCTGTATCCCATGCCGAGCACGACGGTATAAGCAAAGTACGCATTCAGTCCCATACCCGGTGCTAGGGCAAACGGATAGTTGGCAAACAGCGCCATTGCGAGTGTACCAATAAATGCAGCCAGTGCGGTTGCAGTGAAGACAGCTCCGTGATCCATACCGGCGGCAGACATGATACTTGGGTTGACAGCCAGAATGTATGCCATGGTCATGAAGCTTGTGATTCCGGCAATAATCTCAGTTTTGACATTTGTGCCGTTTTCTTTGAGCTTGAAAAATTTTTCTAACATAACTTCCCTCTCCTTAGTTTGTTAAATGAAATGAGTAACTCACACATTATAGCGTTTTTCCGGGAAGAAAGAAAGAGCTTTTTTACGAAATCATACGAATATTTCCGATCATTACAGTATTTATATGTATACATTAGAAACAGTAATGCAATACAGAAATACAGCTTATAAAATCCCATGCTCAATTTACAGTTTCTTTTTCAGCATCTCCGGATTGGAAGCGTAGGAAAGCGCGGTCTCAGGAGCCACTGTGCCTTCTTTGACCAGCAGCTGAAGACTGTAATCCATCGAATGCATGTCTTCTTTATTCGCCGAGTAGACGGTTCCGTCAATCTGCGGGATCTTATTATCACGGATCATATTCCGGATGGCAGGGGTAACCGTCATGATCTCAAATGCAGGAACCTGCGTGCCGTCCAGAGCAGGAACGAGCTGCTGCGAGATCACCGCCTGCAATACCATGGAAAGCTGTACGGCGATCTGCCGCTGCTGATTCGCCGGAAATACATCAATGATGCGGTCAATGGTATTGGCTGCACCGATGGTGTGAAGCGTGGAAAAAACGAGATGGCCGGTCTCTGCCGCAGTCATGGCGACATCCATCGTTTCATAATCACGCATTTCGCCCAGCAGAATAACGTCCGGGCTCTGGCGGAGGGATGCACGCAGCGCATTGACATAGCTGAGTGTATCGATACTGATCTCACGCTGGCTGACGATACTTTTGTCATGCCGGTGCAGGTATTCGATGGGATCCTCCAGCGTGATGATATGCTTTTCCATCGTGTGGTTGATCTGGTTGACCAGACACGCAAGCGTGGTGGATTTGCCGCTTCCGGCAGGACCGGTGACCAGAACCATGCCCTTGGAGAGACCGGCGAATTTCATGACAGGAGCAGGAATACCGATGTCTTCCGGGTGCGGGAGCTCAAAAGTGATGACACGGATGACCGCAGAGAGTGCACCACGCTGCTTGTAAGCACTGACACGGAAACGGGAGAGTCCCGGAATCGCAAACGAAAAATCATCATCTCCCCGTTCCAGAAGCGGCGAAAGGTCACGGGCCTGCGCCAGTTCATAAAGCTGTTGTACAAACTCACTGGTCTGCGGCGGCATAAGCCGCTCTCCCTCTTCTCTTAAAATCCGGCCGTTGGTCCGGTAGGATACCGGCAGACCGGCGATGATAAAAATATCCGATGCCTGATCGACGACGGCTTTTTGTAATAATTCAATCACATTCATCTGAAACACCTCGTTGTTTGTTGCATTAATCATTTTCAGTACGGTCACTTCCAAGAACTGGAAGCGTTGTTTGCTCTTCCCAGCCGGAGACTGCAGTTTCCCGCCAGGCGGTGATCCGGCGTGTGTGGGATGCGGCATCTGCATTTACGGTCAGCTGCAGATTCTGGCTGTCACTTACCGGAATCAGGGCAGTGATTTCAAATACCGGGCGTTCTGCGTCCTGCCGCTGAACCGAAACGGAGATTGCAGGTACAGTTCCTGCAAGTGCTTCCAATGCCGGCTCCGGTGTCTCCGATTCCAGCGCCTCATCAATCTGTGCCAGCAGGGCAGAAGCCTGTGTACTGGCGGCAGCGTATTCGGTCTGATGTTTTGCCAGTGCCTGACTGTAGGATTGATCCCGCAGGGCACTGGAGAGTGCCAGTGCGGCGAAGGTAACCAGACATAAAATAATGAAAATGACCAGCAGATAAGACGTACCGATCTGAAATCCGGGCATGGAATCCGGACGTTTCTTAGTTCGTTGCATCGTCACGCACCTCCTTTGCCGGGAACCGGACAATAGTCTGTTTCCGTGGAATAGATCACGGGATCCTCATCCGGAGTGCTGCTTTTCAGGCGCGAAGCTGTAAAGCAGCCATGCAGCAGACGGCCGGAGGGCTGTATCCGGATCTGCAGCGTGTAAGCAGCATCCGCATGTGTGCAAAGCTGCCAGCTGCTGTCGTAGCAGAGCGTGTAATCCGCGGAACCGTCCGGCTGCCGGGTGCAGCTGACCCGGTCACCAAAGATATCCGTAAAGTCCCCGCCGCTCAGAAAAATCTCCGTACAGCCGGATACCTTTTCCAGAGCGGCATTCAATTCCTGTGTCTGACGGCTGATCTGATGTGCACGTGCAAAGAACTGTACACAGACGGCAGAAGTCAGACTGAAAAATAAAATTGCAATGATAAGTTCCAGCAGAAACAGGCTGGAACGCTTGGCTGGTGTTCGTTTCATAATATACTCCTGTAGGTTACCGGCTGCTCTTGATGCTGACGTAAGTATCCGACAGATTGCCATTACTGTCTGTGCAGGACAGATGGAACAGCCCGTCACGGGATTCTTCAAAGGAAAATCCATCTGTGGCGAGGATTTCCCGTCCGTCGCCGGCAGAAGCCGCTACCCCTTCTTTGATAAAAAGTTCCCGCAGATATCCGTCGTATGCGTAGAGGTATGTCACGTAAGACTGTCCGGAGTATTCCTGCCGGATCAGGATGGCATCCTGGCCGTCGAAAGCTCCTGCATCAATGGCGTCACTGTTGTCTGCCTGATGCAACTTTTCCGTCACATAAGACAGCGCGGTACAGCTGGCATAAGAATCCTCTGAGGTGTGGACCTGACGGCTGTAAGAGCCGGAAGCCAGAACGACCAACGCCACAGAAGACGCAGCCAGTGCAAAAAACAGAGCCAGAGGAAAGAGAAAATCTATGACATGTTTTCGTTCCGTATATTCTTTTCGATACATCGTCATACCTCCGTTTCTATCGTTCGATCACTGTAATATCCGGCAGCAGATTGGAACCGCCGATCTGATAATCCACAAAAAACAGATCCGTATCATAGCGGATGCCGCAGGTATCCTTTAAGTCCTGCAGTGTCTCCGGGTAGCGCCCTTCCAGCGCATAATACTGGGTAACACCCCGCCAGAGCGCATGCTCCAGGCTGTTTTTCTGTTCCTGCCGTGTGCGGTTGGAAATCTGTGTGATTCCCACGGAGAACAGTCCGCAGATAACGACGAAGATCAGCAGGGACAGACAGAGATTACGGAACGGGTGCGGAGACTTCCCGTGGTAAAACCGCCGGTTGTCAGGTACAGGTGTCATAGCAGCCACCTCCTAGAGTCCTGCCATGATGCCAAGCAGCGGCAGCATGACAGAGAGCAGAATGATGCCAACGATCACCGATAGGATAATGACCAGCGTCGGTTCGAGGACAGCGAGAAAAGAAGTGATATGTTCCCTCAGTTCTTCCTCGCAGCGGTCCGCAATCTGCTCCATCACTTCATCCATCATGCCGGATTTTCCGGCGATGGCAGTCATACGGGCGTAGACACCGGTGAAAACCTTTGTTTTTACAAGTGCACCGGAAAACTCTGTGCCCTGTTCGATTTCGGCACAGCACTGATCGATCCGTTCCAGGTAGAAGGGATCCTCAATCAGATTTCTGGAAAATTCCAGACCACGTTCCGGTGTCAGTCCACTTTTCAAAGCCAGTGCCATGGCACCGGCGAAGCGGCAGCTGTCGGAACAATCCGCGATCTCACGGAAATGGCGGAAGCGGTGTCCGAGCCTTCCGGCCAGATGACGGCCTTTTTCGGCACGGGTCAGCACGATACCGGCTGCAATTACAGCTGCGATCAGGATGACAAATACCAGGGCATAGCGTGACAGAACGCTGCCAAGCAGCAGGATCCCTTTGGAGAGACCGGTCATCTCGGTGCCAAGCTGTACAAACACCTGCTGAAAGACCGGCATGACTTTTGTAATCAGGATTACAATGACTACCAGCATCAGGATGATCATGATCAGTGGGTAGGACAGGGAACTGCGGATACTCCGACTCAGACTTTCTTCCCGCTGATAGTGTGCGGACAGAGATTCCATGACATCGTCAAGCCGCCCGGTTTCTTCTCCGATGGCAGTCATATGAATCAGATAAGAGGGAAATACCCCTGTCCGGCTCAGCGCATCTGCGAAGGTGTCGCCGGATTGCATGGACTGATACATGGTGTCCAGCAGAGTCTTTTCCGCATCGTTTTGGGTATCTTCCATCAGCAGTTCCAGCCCCTCCAGAGCTGAAATGCCGGATCGCAGGATCATACCCATCTCACCGCAAAAGGATGCGAGTTCCGGGTAAGACAGCGATTTTTGCTGTAAATGTTCCATTCTGTGTGCCTCCGTTCTTTTATCGTTTTTGAAATCATAATCTACAAATGTAAGGAAAATGAGATCAAAAGTTATACATAGCTGTTTCTTTATGAGCAGGTTTTCCTATGGAATAACTGTGAAATTTCCTTATTATATATAAGTGCATTTGAAATGCAGCAAAGGTGTACGGACCGGTGTCCGGGATCAGTACGTATACTTTGTCGTATAGTTGGAACCGTCGCCGACATATTTCTTTACATTTGCCGCACTGTTGCTGGCAGCCAGCGTCGGATCCATCAGGGACCAGTGCCTGCCGTCGAACTTGATGATACCGTCCACCCAGCCGACTTCATCCACATAGCAGCTGATCCATGCGTGGTAGACATCCCCGGAATAGCCGACATCCAGTTTGGTGGGGATACGCTGGGAACGCAGCATGGCAGACATCAGAGAGGCATAGTCAAAGCAGATGCCTTTCCCGGTGGCCAGAGTATCATCCGGTACCGGGACATATCCGTAGGGAACCGCGTCCGCTTTCTCCTGGTCGTAAGTAATATGCTTGATCACAAAATTATAAATATTGGTAACGACATCCAGATCCGAGGAACATCCCTCCGCCAGCGCTTCGCCTTTTGCCACGCAGGCCGAATCCTGTGTGAAGTTCACATAGAAATTCGGATACAGGAAAGGGGAAAAATCATCACGGATGGTCACATCCAGATCCTGGGTAAAAGAAATCGCGTAGAGGTTGTTCTCCACAGACACAGATTCCAGCAGCGTGATCTTGTAAGAACCGCTCCCGCCGGGCAGCGGATAGACGGAATCCGTATCAGAATCTGTCACCGGATAGGTGTATTCCGTGCCATCCGGCAGCGTCACCTGCAGCTTAACCTTTTCATTACTGCCGGTGTAGCGCAGCATGACATAGCCGTCCGAGGTGTGCGAAGCATCCACAGATACGATGTCACTGCCGTAAGTCACGATCCCGTCCGCCTGTGGAACCAGCACCTGTGCCGTAGCATCCCGTGTGCCGTCCGCCTGTGCGGTCTGTACGGAAGAATCCGCACCGGAATCAGAATCATGACTATCCGGAGAAGAACAGCCGGTCAGTGCGATGCAGATACACAGCATACACAGAAACAACAGAAGCAATCTGTTCCGAAGAAAGCGGTTTGGCCGATACGATATAGAGTTGTAAAAGTCCACGAAATCAGATGCCCCCTCTCTGTTGCCTGAAAAAATGTGGCATTTAATGGTTTGTGTAATCGTAAGTATAGCATATCTGACAGGCAGAAGCAAAACGAATCGCAGGAAATGCTTCATGAAATGGAACGGAAATTGTCATTGACAAATCATTAGACTGATTTTAAAATAAAACAGACAAGGAGAAATCGTTAAAAGGGAAACGAGGAAAAACGAATGAATGAAAAAACAGCAATACTGAATGTTCGGATGCTTGGGGATTTTTCTATTACATATGATGGGCGTCAGGTGTCATTCGGAAAAAACACGACGACAAAAGCGATGAAACTGCTCCAGATTCTTATTTATTATGGCGAACAGGGCATTGCACGTGAAAAGTTGTTAAATGCACTGTATGTGAGAGAAGAACTGGCAGATGCGGCGAACAATCTGCGTGTGACAGCACACCGCCTGAAAAAAATGATCATAGATGCGGGACTTCCGGAATATGACTATATCGTCATCAAAAAAGGTGTTTACAGATGGAATGCGCCGGTTCCTACCATTGTGGATGCGAGAAAATTCCAGGAGCTTTATGAAGAAGCGCAGAACTGTGCAGACATAAAACAGAAGGAAGAACTGCTCAAGCAGGTCTGCAACATGTACCGCGGAGAATTCCTGCCGGAGATCTCCGGTGATGAGTGGGTGCTGCTGGAGAGTGTACAGTATAAGAAACTGTATAGCAATGCACTGAAAGAACTATGCGACGGTCTGATCGAAAAATGTGACTACGAGGAGGCATTGCTCTTCTGTGAGCCTGCATGCCGCCTGTATCCGTTCGATGAATGGCAGAGCATCAAGATCGAATGCTTCCTTGGTATGAAACGTTACAAAGAAGCGATGAAAGAGTATGACGACACGGCGAAATTGTTCTTTGAGGAGCTGGGAATCAGCCCTTCCGAACGTCTGATGGAACAGTTCGACCAGATGAGCAGCCAGCTGAAACATGTGAAACCGAAAGAAATCCAGGATATCAAGCAGCGGCTGAAAGAAGAGAAAGGACAGGGCGGTGCTTACTATTGCAGCCTTCCGAGCTTCCGTGACAGCTACCGTCTGGTGACACGTATGCTGGAGCGAAGCGGTCAGTCCGCATATCTGATGCTGTGCAGCCTGACAGACGGCAAAGGACATCCGCTGGAAAAACCGGAGAAGCTGGAGCTCCTGTCAGAAGAATTACAGAATACGATCCAGCATTGTCTGCGAAAAGGAGATTCCTTTACCAAATACAGTCCTTCACAGTATCTGGTACTTCTGATCGGAACCAACAAAGAGAATTGTGGACTGATATTTGACCGTATCCGGAAGTATTTTGCCAGAGAGCACAGAAGCTGGAACAAATATGTGGAATTCTATGTATCTTCCGTGGCAGAAGTGGATAACCTGGATACCCCGATTCAGTTCCGAAATGATGATAGCGGCTGGAAGTAACATCTGGAAAAGATGGAAGAGACAGCGCAACAGTTGATACAACAGACGGAATATGAGGGGGAACGAATATATGGAACAGAAGCACCCGATTGCCTGGCATGTTCCAAATCTCATTAATATCTGCATCGACAGCGTGGAAGACGGAGAAATGACGGGGAAAATCTATCATTGCTATAGCGAAGAAGCGATAGCTTTCAGCAATATCATCCGGATGATTGAGACGGTAGAAGAATTTTTTGACTGTCTGCAATTTCCCCAGGCAGCTACACAGACACGTTCTTTTCACAGAAAAGAATCTGTACAGGGACAGAAACTGGAAAAGAAGCTGGAACAGGAACAGATATTACAGATGCGGGGACAGAAAGGAACCTTTTTATTAAATGTAAAATATCGTCAGAATTCATCCTGGCAGGGATTTCTCCAATGGGTGGAAGAAGACGCAGCCTGGCAGTTTGCCAGTGTACTGGAATTTATCAAAATATTAAATAACGCTTTGGATTAGCGCAAACAGAGACCTCCATCACATCATTAAAAAAGATGTGATGGAGATTTTTTGTTAATAAAAACGTGAAAAACATTACAAATTATTACACGATTGCAGAAAAACGTGAAAAAGTTAAAAAAGTTAATATTGTAACAGGGAATGTAATGTTTCCTGTAATGTCAGATAAGATAGAATACCATTATAGAACGAAGCTATGAGTTAAGAATAAAAAAGAAGGTACTGACATGAGTGAAAGACAGAAAAAAACAGAGACATTTATTATAAAAATCATGAATCAGCAGAATTCGACCTGGCAGGGAAGTGTAACCTGGGTAGACGAGCAACGCGAACAGTACTTTCGCAGTGCTCTGGAGCTGCTCAAGCTGATAGACGGAGCACTGGTAACAAAGAATGACAGCGAAGATACATGCAGTGATAAAAGATAGAAGGAGGACGCCATGAAACATACAAAGAAGAAAAAACTGCTGGCATTTGTGCTTTGCATGATATTGGTGTTGAGTACAGGAATATCAGCCTTTGCATATGATAATGTGGATGGATTAAATGGTAAGACAGGCTGCCAGGCGATGACACTGACACAGGAAATGAAAAATGTGGATGGTCAGACAATCGGCACTGTATATGCAGACATTCCGGAAAATGCCTTTTATCTGGATGATCCGTCGGATGAGATTACGATGGATCTTACAAGAGTTGAAAACGAAGAAGATATCGCAGATGCAATCCAGAGTGGTCTGAAAGAAAATGAAACTCTTACAGATGCAATAATGGGTCAGATTGATTTTAAAGTAAATGGTGTGTCAGCAGAACCAAAGGCAGCCATTGCACTTCGATTTGAAAACCTGAATATGGATCCGGAAAATGCAACTGCTTTCAGCTACGATACTTCCGTAAAAACAATCGGAAAAACAGTCGTTGCAGCGGAAGAAGGACAGGCACTTCAGATCTCAGCAGATAAAAATCAGATTTACGGCTTCTACACAACAGAAACAGTATCTGAAGAAGAAAACGCAGCAGAACCGGTGGCGTTGAATGATGATGTCACAACAGTGGCAACCGGTGATTCTACTTATACAATAGCAGCAACGAAACAGCTTCAGGTACATGTGACTTACCGGGAAAACGGTACGAAGGCAAAACTGTTTGCCGGCAAGACTTATACGTTGAACAAAGGAGGAACACTAAACCTTGCAGCTCAGAAGAGTGACAACTATACAGTCGCTTCAGTATATAAAGCAGATGAAAATGGAAATGCCACAGGAAGTGCGTTAAGTCTGAGACAGGATGGTGGGATTGCAGAGAGTCTGAGTGAGAATACAAATTACTGTGTATTCTATCAGGCGACTACGGATAACAATTTCAGCGGAAATGTTACATTTTATGATTATCAGATCAATCCACCATCCGGACAGAAGAGCATCAATGATCCATCCAACTACTTTGAAGCAGCAGAAAACAAAGAAGCAGCAGAAAACAGACGTTTTGCAATGGGTGGCGCTGATGGACATAGAAAATCTGGAGAACGCTATTCTGTATACAAAAACTACAATGACGGAAAGGGCGATGTAGATATCAATGAATGGGCTGAAGCTCGTAACTTTTATATTTACAAAGATATTATCACCGGCGTAAATGTAGATACCGGAGCCCTGGTTATGGGTGAAAATAAAAATGGTGACCAGATTGTAGAACCGGGACTGTTTACAACAACAAATGCCGGAGACGGACTTGGAAAACAGTATTATACAGACTTTAACCTGAAATTTAACCGGACAGGTAATGAGTATAGACTCTCCGCTGTTGAAAGAAATAATCGAACTGTTATTTCTGACATGAGTAGTTTCTTCCCATTGGATGCTTACAAAGGAAAAGAAAAGAATGGCGGTGAAGCATACAATGATACAAATCATAACTATTACTTTGGAATGCGTTATGATATTCAGTTCAGATTAAAAGACTATATCGGAGCACTGACTTACAGCTTTACAGGTGATGATGACCTCTGGGTAGTTATGGATGGCAACCGGGTTGTGGTAGATGTAGGTGGTATTCATGACCAGATGGGTGGCGACGTAGATTTGTGGACCGTTCTTCTTGGAAGGAAAACATACACAGATGCGGAGAAAGAAGCCTATGTTGAAAAACATGGTTTGGATCAGCATCAACTGACGGTACTGTATCTGGAACGTGGAGGATTTAAATCAAACTGTAATATGACTTATGTACTTCCAAACAGCAGTATCGTAAATCCGGGTGAGATTCAGAATACAAGTCTTACTTTTACAAAAACAGATGCTGAAACCGGGACAGGTCTGGAAGGCGCGGAATTTGGTGTTTATGAAGATGAAGCTTTGACCACATCACTTGGAACAATAAAAAGTGATGAAAATGGAACTGTTACATTGAGCAACCTTTCCTATGGTGAAGTATATTATCTGAAAGAAACAAAAGCTCCAAGCGGCTATGTGGCTGGAAATACTGTTTATAAAGTAGTTGTAGAATCTCAGAACGGTACAACAACAGCAAAAATGTTTGCTGTCGGTGATAAAGATGAAACTGCTGTGACAGCTGTCCCAAATGCCAAAGCAAATTGGGAACAGTCAAAAACGGCACAGCTGGTTGATTGGAATGCCCGTACATATGATATCACACTCAGTGCATCTTCACTGGTGAAGACAGCCGAGACAACCGAAAGACCGGTAGATGTATCACTTGTTATTGATACTTCGGGAAGTATGCGATGGGATGCATCTTATGAGTTGATTGGAGAAAGGAAACTTTCAGAGTTAGATACCAGTAAAACGTATTATTATTGTAGGGATGATAGTTGGTATGAAATGAAATATGGGAGGTTAGATAGGTGGTCAGGCTGGTGCTGGTATAGTAGATATGCTGGATACAATGACAATGAGATGGACTGGTCATATAAAGGAGATGAAAATTCCAGTTCTAAATATACGGTATACAGTAAAAAGGACAATGAGAAAAGCCGTATTCAGGCAGTAAAGGATGCTGCAACGTCCTTTGTAAGCAATTTACGGACAACATCTCCAAGCAGTCGAGTTTCTGTAACCGGTTTCAGTGACAGGGTAAATACTAATACATCACTGTTACGTGTCGGCGTGGAAAGTGAATATGATCGGATTATTTCAGCCATCAATGGATTGGGTTCTACTGGAGGTACACGACAGGATAGGGGCCTTGATGCGGCAAAAAGCAAATTGAAAAACAGCACTACTGCTGACAAATATGTGGTTCTTCTGACGGATGGAAAATCAAATGATCCAGAAAGTGCAGTTAAGTCTGCTACAGCTGTTAAGGAAGCAGGCATCAAGTTGATGACCATTGGTGTTGGTCTGTCAGATGAAACAAAGGACTGGTTGGCTGGATTGTCATCTGGCACAGGATACTCCTTTAATGCAGACAATACTCAGGAAATCAATCAGGCATTTGCTTTCGTAAGTCAGACCATCGAAGATACGCTTCCGATTTCCGGAGCTGTTGTAAGAGACTACATTGATCCAAGATTTGAACTTGTGACATCAGAAACAGAGATTGCAGCTATGGGCGGCGAGATCAAGACAGATGAAACAACCGGTCAGACTTACATTGAGTGGAACAATGCAGTTATTGGTAAAAAAGGTACAGATGGTACACCTGGATGGAGCAAGAAGATTCGGGTAAAAGCAAAAGATGCTTATATCGGTGGTAACGATGTTGCTACCAATGGACTGGAATCCGGTATTACAGTCGGAACCGATGACCGGAAGTTTAATCAGCCAACCGTAAATGTAAAAGTTGATTTCAATGTCAATAATGGCGAAAAGACGATTTTCAAAGGTGACAAACCGGGAGACTATATTGATGAAGCGAAGCTGAATGAAGTAACAAAGCTGAAATCAACAACAGGTACAGAATATACAATGCTGGATGATGTGACAATCACAACAAAATGGTTTAAAGATGCAGATTGTACAAAAGAAATCAGTAAAAATGATATCTTAAATACACCATTGACGAGAGAAAATGTTTATTATGCAAAAGTTACAGTAACTCCGAAATCAGATGGTACAGCATCAGCAGCAAATTCCATTGGCGATAAGAATGGAAACTGTACTCAAGACGGCAAGAAGTATTACGCAGTTGATTCAAAGGGTGTTACAAAAAATGGCACTTACACAATTAAACTTGTATCCGGTGAGATTAATATTACTAAGAAACTGGAAAATGCAACAGACACGGATAAAGAATTTAACTTTACAATTACCAGAACAGATGTAAGACCGAATCAGGAAATTGCGACTGTGAAGGTAACCGTAGTAGAAGGTCAGACAACAGGAACGCTTGCAGGTGAGGAACTGAATAAAGTTTCCAATCTTGCAAGAGGAACTTATGTAGTAACTGAGAATAAGACAAGTGGTTATGATGTAAAAGCTGTAAAAGGAATTCTTGAAGGTCTGAGTACAAATTGTCAGATCACTGCTACGACAGATGATTCCATCACATTTGTGATGGGTCGTGATAACGGTGGAAATGATGTCATTGGTATGGATAAGGTTGGAAATATAACACCATCCACTTATAATAATCCAGCCGGAAGACTTGGTGTAGTAGAATATACCAACGAAGAAGTGACAAATGGCTGGGGAATCAAAAAAGTAAGTGCAAGCAGTGATAATCCATACATCTATCTTGAAGGTGCAAAATTTAAGCTGACATCAACAACAGATAGTTCCGTAGCATATTACGGAAAATCTAATCAAGATGGTTTACTTATATGGTATAACGCAGAAACATGTGCAGATACAGACCAGGTTACAACACTTCCAAAAGGAACTTATACAATGGAAGAAAAAACTGCACCGGCTGGATATGTACGCAGTGCTGAAACATGGGAAGTTAAGATCATGAGAAACGGCACATTGAAATCTATTACATCATTAAATGGTACATCAGCTATTAAAAAAATATCTGGCAAAGTAAATGGTAAGGATGTAGTATATTACCTTTACCAGAACGAAGCTGTATACGAACTGCCATCAAACGGCGGAACAGGAATCTTCTTGTATATGATCGGTGGAATGCTTCTCATGGGAGCAGCCGCGTGGATCTTATATAAAAACAAACGCAGGGAGGTGCTGAAAAGATAAGATATCGTAACTTGACTTTTCAGCGGCCTGCCGCCGCTGGCAACAACGAATCAATTTAACTATCTTCCCGAAAAGGGACAAGATAAATGGGCAAACCCCAAAAAGAAAAGGAGAAAACGAGATGAAAAAGATGAAAAAAATCTTAGCAGTGATCTTATCACTGGCAATGGTACTCGGAATGAGTATGACTGCTTTTGCAGCAGCAAATCCTGGAAATGACAACATTTTCGGAACAGCTGACGATAGGGCAACAATTACAGTAAATGGAATTGATAATGAAACTGGCATTCAGGTAAATGCTTACAAAGTAGTTGAGGCAAAATATGAAGGCGCAGGTGCTACATTTAGTGGTTATAATTCATTATACCCGACCGTGATTACACAGGATATGGTCAAAGCGAATCTTACTACTTTAAGAGCAGATCAGTTAACTGCACTGACAAATGCTGTTGCTGCTGACACTACTAAAACAGCTATTTCATTAACTAATACCAACGGTACTACTTGGACAGCAGATGTTGCAGCTGGTACATATCTTGTTTTAGTATCTAATACAGAAGCACACAGCTATAACCCAATGGTTGTATCTGCATACTATGTAAATAAAGACGGCAAAACAGATATTTCTCAGGGAGTAGTAGATTTAACAACAACTGGGGCAAATGCTAAAAAGGCAGATGCACCGACAATTGATAAAAAAATTACAAATACAAGCGGAAATGCCTATGGTAATTCTGTAGAAGTTAATGATGTTGTAAACTACGAAGTAACAGTTACTCCAATTCCAAGTTATACAGGATCTTATCCGGTGTTTAACGTGGAAGATACATTATCAGATGGTCTTGATTTTGTAACAGATAAAGACGGTAACGTTGTTGATCCGGTAGTTAAAGTTGGTACTGCAACATTAACAAAAGGTACAGATTATACTGTTAGTGTTGAAGGAAGAAAAATGACAATCAATTTTGTCGTGGATAAAGCATATAAACTTAACGCGAAGGCAAGTCAGACTTTAACAATTACATATTCTGCTAAAGTTAACAAGGATGCAGTTTTATGGAAAGATGTTAATACCAACACAGCTAAATTAAATTACACAAATGACTCTAAAGTAAACGGTAACAATGATTCAGCAGAGAAGATCACATATACTTATACATTTGATATTGGCGGAGAAGCAACTGGAACAAATGGAATCATTACAAAAACAGGAAAAGATAAAAATGCTGAAACAGCATTAGCTGGAGCTGTATTTGGTCTTTACAAAGCAGGAGAGGGTGTGACTGCTGAAACAGTTGCAACTGCTGCAGCTGATGCTGCATATAAAACTGCTACATCAGATGACAAGGGACAGATTAACTTCCGTCAGTTGAAAGAAGGTACCTATTATCTGAAAGAGTTAACAGCTCCAAAAGGATATAGTGTTAATACTCATGTATACACAGTTGTAATTGATACTGCTTATAACGTAGATGGAACATTAGCTAGTTGGTCAGTAACAATTGATAATGCTAAAACATCAACATTTACATCGAATAATGACGGCACTTGGACAAGTGATATACATGCGACCAATATTGTGAATACAACACTTTCTTCCCTTCCATCTACTGGTGGTATCGGTACAACACTCTTCACAATCGCAGGTTGTGCAATCATGGTTGCAGCAGCAGGATTCTTCTTCGCTAGCCGCAAAAGAGTAAACAAATAAATAACGAATCAGTAAGTTTTACTGAATAAAAAAGGTAATCCGGGGCGATAGCCGCCCCGGATTAATAAAAAATGTGGTATAATAGATATGCCACCATAAATTAATGAGATACATACAACAACAAGGAGAGGCCGGATGAAAAAGAAAGTAAGTAAATTTTTTATAGTCATTATATTTTTAGCCGGATTGTCCTTATTGCTGTATCCTTTCGTAGCAAACCAGTGGAATAATCACCGACAGAAACAGCTCATCAGCAGTTATGAAGATAACCTCACACAGTTGACAGAAGCCGGAGATATTGATTATGCGAAGGAACTGAAGAAAGCACAGGCATACAACGACGCACTGGTACCGAGTATCCTGCCTGATTCCTTTGCAGTGGCGGATGCCAGAGAGGAAGAAGACAGTACTTATATGAATTGCCTGAACCTGACCGGGGACGGCATGATGGGAATCGTAGAGATCCCGAAGATTGCCATCAAGCTTCCGATTTATCACGGAACAAGTGATGAGGTGCTGCAGCAGGCAGCAGGACATCTGGAAGGAAGTTCTCTTCCGATTGGCGGTGAGAGCACACATGCAGTTATTTCCGCACACCGCGGTTTACCGAGTGCTTCTCTTTTTACCGATCTGGATCAGATGAAGATCGGCGATCATTTCCTGATTCATGTGCTGGACAACACATTATGTTACGAAGTGGATCAGATTCTGGTGGTTGAACCGGAAGATACCGATGCACTGGCAGTCGAAGAGGGAGAAGATCTGGTGACATTGCTGACCTGTACCCCATATGGTGTGAATACACAGAGACTTCTGGTGCGTGGACACCGTGTGGATTATGTGGCAGATGAAGTAGCAGCAGAGCAGACACCGCTCAGCGGCATCAGCCTTCATACAAATTATCTGCTCTGGGTAATCGTAGGAATTTTGATTACCGGAGTGTTTATCCTGATTCTGTTTATCAGAGAGAAACGATTCAGAAAGAAAGCAGCACGGGAGAAGGAAACAGAAGAATGAAAGAAGTAGAACCGCAGGAGAAACCTGCAAAGAAAAAGAGGAGATTGGCTCCGGTTCTTTTCGGCTTACTGTTTCTCGTTGGATTCGGCATTCTGGCTTATCCGACGATCTCCAATCAGTGGAATACATACCGACAGAATCAGCTGATCAGTAATTATGAAGATAACTTACAGTCCCTGGATGCGACTGATTTTACCGATGAGTGGCAGAAAGCGGAAGCCTTTAATCAGACCATTACCGACAATGATCTCTACGGAGATGTGTTTGGCGAAGATGACGGTGATCTGAAGAATACAGATTACTGGAAGGTCCTGAATGTAGAAGACAACGGAGTGATGGGATATCTGTCCATTCCGAAGATCAATATCAAACTTGCAATTTATCATGGAACCGGCAATGATGTACTCCAGACCGGAGTCGGACATCTGAACGGTACGAAGCTTCCGATTGGAGGAGAAAGCAATCATGCAGTGCTGGCGGCACACAGAGGTCTGCCGAGTGCCAGACTTTTTACCGATATCGATCAGATGGAAGCCGGGGACAAATTTTACATCCATGTGTTGGATGAGGTACTTGCCTATCAGGTAGATCAGATCCTGCCGATGGTGGACAAGGATGATCATGAGACGTTGCAGGATGCTTTGAAGATTGAGGATGGAAAGGATCAGGTGACGTTATTTACCTGTACACCGTATGGTGTCAATTCCCACAGACTTCTTGTCAGAGGTACGAGAGTACCATATAATGGAGAAGAGGAAGTAACAGGTTCCGTAGCAGACACTATGCTGCATGCGATCCAGAACTACTATATGTTATATCTGCTTCTCGGAATTGCGATCACGGTTCTGATCATTGTGATCATGAAAGTCGCATCAGGAAGAAAACAACGCAATACATAGAGGAAAGACATTAAAGGAGGAGACGAGGCGATGATGAAAAAAAGAGTAAAACAAGGAAGTGCCATCTTACTGGCATTTGCCGTGGCATTGTCGGTATTCGTTCTGCCTGGTGTATGGGCGGCGAGTGCGATAGATGTGGATAGAAAAGACTGCTCGGTGGAGTTTTCCGTGGGCGGTGAGTATGAGGAACTGAACACGAATGACCTGTCGGTAAAGCTGTATCGGGTCGCTTCTGTAGATAAAGCCGGAGCTTATACACCGGTGGGTGACTTTTCCGGACTGGATCTGAGTGCACTGAGCCGGGAAAATAAGGATTCTGCAGCTAAATGGTTGGAACGTGCACAGGCTGCAGAGGATATGGTGACAGCCAACACCGCTGTTGCAGCAGATCCTACCATCAAAAACGGAAAAGCTACGGTGAAAAATCTGGAGACCGGACTTTATCTCGTATCGGTAGAACAGCTGGTAACACCGAATTATGTCTATACATTTACACCGTATCTGATTTCTCTGCCGAATAACTATTACAGCGGCGAGGGAACCAGCGATGCCTGGGTATATAATCTCACCGGTGATAATGCCATCGGCCTGAAACCGGAGCAGCAGCAGAGAACCGGAGATCTGATCATCAACAAGACATTGAAAAATCAGAATACTACTTTTGGCGATAAGGCAACCTTCGTTTTCCAGATCGATATTACAAATGGTGATAAGAAAGAAAGCAAAGTCGAGGCACTGACCTTTGATAAGGTTGGTGATCAGTCCGTACATCTCACAGGACTTCCGGCAGGGGCTGTCGTGAAAGTGACTGAGGTATACAGCGGGGCATCTTATGACCTGAAATCTGACAACGGAGTTGAGACAGTGATCAAAGCAAATGATGAATACAGCCAGGCGGATGCACCGGTGGCAGAGGTTTCCTTTGTCAATGACGTCAATGACAGTACCAATGGCGGCTACGGCGTGATCAACCATTTTGAATTAAATGATAAGGGCTTGTATGATATTGCTGAAGTGAGATAAAAGGAGGGATGCCAAATGAGAAAGCTACATAAGAAACCACTGGTTCTGGCGGCTGCAGCGATCGCTCTGACCGGCTCCCTGACCGTGGGAAGTGCCATGGCATATTTTACGACATATGCCACAGCGGGTGGTGGTGTCAAGATGAATATGGGATTCACGACCACTGTTCCGGATGAGAAGATCGATGAAAAAGGCAAACATGTCACTATCATCAATAAAGGCGATTATGACTGTTTCGTCAGAGTCAAAGCATTTGCGCCGGTGGCACTGACGTATCTGGCACCGGATGGTGGATGGCAGGCAGGTGATGACGGATACTGGTATTATGAAAGTGTCCTTCCGGCAGGTGAAACGACGAAGCAGGAGCTGAATATCTCGTATCAGTTCCCGTCAGGTGACGAGAAAGCTTCTGAATTCAATGTCGTAGTCATTCAGGAATGTACACCGGTTCTGTTCGATGAAAATGGAAATGCCTATGCTGACTGGAATCATGCAGTGACAGCAGACAGTGGCGATACACAGGAGTAGGAGGTAGGTTGACATGAAGAAGAGAAAGAAATCATTTCCGAAGATCACAGTCCTGCTTCTGGCTGCCTCCGCAGTGCTTCTGGTAGGAAGTGGTGTGGGAAGTGCGAGAGCGGCACTGACGTATTACAGTGAGAATTATTCCGCACAGATGAATATGCAGAGTATCGGTGTATCTCTGCTAGAAAATGATGCGGTAGTCAGCAGCAGGGATTATGTATCAGATAATGAGTGGTCAGGTACCACAGAGGGTACATTGCTTGCAAATATGCTGGGTGAGGATGAGAAGTTTACACCGGGCAAACGCTATAATGAATCCATCAGCGTGAAGAATAGCGGAAACATTGATACATTCGTTCGTGTCATTCTGACCAGAAGCTGGCAGGATGCCGAGGGAAAGAAGAATACATCGCTGTCTCCGGATCTGATCGAATTGAATTATCTGACTGATAACGGCTGGGTGATCGCAGAGGATCAGTCCACACCGGAGCGTACGGTTCTGTATTATACAAAGGCATTGCCAGTGGGAGAGACCACACCGGCACTGTCCGATACGATCCGTGTCAATGAATCCATTGCACAGGATGTGACAAAGCAGGTAGATGGAAATACCATTCGATACACTTATAAATATGACGGTTACAGTTTTCATGTAGATGCGGAAGTAGATGCAGTCCAGACGCATAACGCACAGGAAGCGATCAAGAGTGCCTGGGGTGTGGATGTCAGCGTGAACGATGATGAGACTGTTATGAGTCTGCAGTAAGGAGGTACAGAGCTATGAAGAAGAAGATTTTGTGCCTCGTAATGACCCTCGTAATGACGGCCGGGGCAGCGACAACAGCATTTGCAAGAGATTATCAGGGAGCTGACGGATGGCAGGTGACATTCGACGGCAGCAAGATGAGCAGTAATTTTCAGGATAATGATGTGACAGACGAGATGGCAAATATCCAGCCGGGTGACAGCATCGAACTGAAAGTAAACGTAATGAATTCCGACAGTGGAAGTACCGACTGGTATATGACCAACGAAGTCATCCAGACACTGGAGGATGCACAGCAGTCTGCGGCGGGCGGCGGATACAGCTACCGTCTGACTTATGTAGGCAGCGACAAGAAAGAAACCGTGCTGTATGACAGCACAACTGTCGGCGGCGAGGGTTCTTCCAAAGCCGGCGAAGGATTGAAACAGGTAGATAACTCCACACAGGAATATTTTTACCTGGGACGTCTGGCATCTCAGGAGAGCGGAACGGTTCATCTGACGGTAGGTGTCGAAGGTGAGACACAGGGTAACGGTTATCAGCTGACACTGGCAAAGCTTCGTATGAATTTTGCAACAGAGAAGGTAGCACAGGATACGGTTACGACCATCGAGAAGACAGAGAAGACAGAAGTCCGCGGGGAGGACAAAGTCATCACCACTACCAAACGTGTAAAAACCGGCGATACGAATCTGATGCTCAGATACAGTGTGATCGCACTGGCCAGCGGCGTTGTATGCCTGATCCTGGCGGTAGTGACTATGAATCGCAGAAAGAAAGAAGCGGAAACGGCACAGAGGAAAGGAGAGAAATAATATGTTGAAATGGAAAAAATTATTCGTATCTCTTCTGAGTGTATCCGTAATCGCAGGGCTTGGAGCTGCACCGGTAAAGGCAGCACAGACTGTGACACCTTACACATACAAAGTGACGTTATCAGCAGGAAATAAGGGAACCATCAACGGACAGCAGAAGGTCGAAGAAGTTGATCTGGCAGCCGGATCTACGGTTTCTTTTGATATAAATGACATCAAAGTGTCAGATGAAAAATATTATGTCAAGGGAATCCGTCTCAGCGGACGTGATAATTCCGAAGCACTGGCAGCACCTGCATTCCGGGTAAACGGCGATGCAGATTATGTGGTTGCTTACGGAATCAAGGGTGACATGGTAGCTTATACCGTGAACTATGAGGATGAGCAGGGCAATAAACTGGCAGAAAGCCAGACGTTTTATGGAAACGTCGGTGATAAACCGGTGGTAGCTTACCGCTATATCGAGAATTATGTGCCGCAGGCGCTGGCGCTGACCAAGACATTGAGTGACAACGAGGCAGAGAATGTCTTTACATTCAAATATGCACCGGGAGCCACCAATCGTGTTGTGGAGACGGTCAACCATGTCACAGTCGTAATTCCGGGCAATACCATCACAAACACCGTGACCATTCCGGCAGGAACCACTGGTACCACTGGTGGAAACGGAACCGGAGCCAATGGAACAAACGGTACGGGTGCGAATGGAACTACCGGAACAAACGGAACCGGAACAAATGCAGACGGTACGACAACTCCGGGTGGAACAGATGCCAACGGCGGACAGGATGCAGACCAGAATGGTACAGTAGAGAATCCGGATGAGCAGACACCGCAGGATCAGATCAATCTGGATGATGAGGATACACCGACCGGTAATATCGATGCCGGAAAGGAAACTCAGGACAAGAATAAGACTCTGGGTGTAAGTATTGCAATTATCGTTGCTGCTGTTGTGGCACTGATCGCTCTGTTTGTGGCAATGAAACGTCGGAAAAAAGAGACAAAATAAAATCATAGGTTAATGTGAAAAGTTGCAGGTACAGCGGCAAAAGCCGCTGTACCTTTTTTACGCATAGATTTGAGAGCGTTCTTCTGTACAGCTTCTTCTTGCACAAAAGAAAGCTCTATGCTATAGTAAAAGCACGCAAGCACATTTCTAAGTGATTGCACAAGTTTCTAAATAAACCGGACAGGTTTCTGAATTTCGGAAGCTCATGATCGAGTATTTCCCAAAGAAAGAAAAAGATAAATGAAAAGTGGAAAATACAGAAAGGGGCTGTTAAAATTAAGCGATTTGACATATACTGATTCTATAATTAATGAAATCAGAGTAATCTAAAAGATAGAAAAGTGAGAAACATGGACAATACAATATTTTCTGGTGAATCAATTCAATGACAATGGCGGAGAAAAAGGACGGAGAAAGTTCGGAAAAGGTTCGGAGAAAGTTCGGAGAAGACTCAGATGAATGAGTTGACGGATACCCAAAAGAAAATTGTGGAGCTTCTTTGTTATGATAAACAGCTATCAGCAAAAAAAATAGCTGAAAAATTGGGATTAGGAAGTCGAAGTATAGAAAAAAATATTAAAAAGTTAAAAACGCTTGGTTTTTTTATACGACATGGTTCTCCTAAAAACGGTTACTGGGAAGTTACAGATTGCGATACAGAGGAGAAAAACAGATGAGCAGAGCAGATCAATCACACAGAAGGAGAAAAAATCCACTGGCGGCGGTGTTTCGGGCGGTCGGCATTATTTTACTGATTGCCATCATTGCGATATGTGTCCCGCTGATCGTACCGAAGACTATGGGATATCAGCTTTACACTGTCGTCAGCGGCAGTATGGAACCGGCGGTTCCCACAGGAAGCCTGGTATATATCAAATATGTGGAACCGGGAGACATTGAGACGGGCGATATTATCGCTTTTTACGGCTCGGATGCCCAGGGATCCATCATCACACATCGCGTGGTATCTAACAGTAATGCGATGGGAGAGTTTATCACAAAAGGTGATGCCAACGCGGAAAATGATATGAATCCGGTGACTTATGAGCAGTATGTGGGAAAGATGGTACGTTCCATACCGAAAGTGGGGGGCATTGTCCAGACGATCACTGTCGGCTCAGGAAAGACGGTGTTGAAATGTGTCATCGGGCTGGCAATCGTGCTTCAGGTTCTTGCAGCAGTACTGAACCGGAAGTACGAGGATGGAGAAGCAGAGGATACGGATTGAATTTTTTGTATCGGAAAAGAAACAAGAACAGATGTGTGATCACATTGACAGAAAAGTATCAATGTGATATAAATAATACATACATGGTGTGTTACTGATTACGCAGGCATTAACCGTGCATAGATATTTTTTTGATATTTATGTAGGGTTAGTGCCTTTTTTTGTGGTTCGGCCGACATGAAAAAAGTTACTTCCTGCTATGTGAATTCAAAAAATGGGTACACTATAACAAATACTGTCTACGAGTGAGAGTGAGGAGAACTATGAAAGACAAAATTTTTGGAATTTTGCAGAGGGTTGGCCGTTCCTTTATGCTGCCGATCGCTATTCTGCCGGTCGCAGGTCTGCTGCTGGGAATCGGCGGATCTTTTACGAACGAAACAATGTTGGAAACTTACGGTCTGCTGGGCGTTATGGGACCGGGAACCGTACTGAATCAGATCCTGCAGGTTATGAACGCTGCCGGTAACATTATTTTTACGAATCTGCCGATTATATTTGCAATGGGTGTAGCAATCGGTATGGCGAAAAAGGAAAAAGAAGTAGCAGCGCTGGCAGCTGTTATTGCATTTTTCATCATGCATGCTTCAATTGGGGCACTGATCAACATCAAGGGCGGTGCGGACACAATGCTGTCCGGTTCTGTCACAGATGTATGTGGTATCACATCCCTTCAGATGGGTGTATTTGGCGGTATCATCGTTGGTCTGGGTGTTGCGGCACTGCACAACCGTTTTTACAAGATTGAGCTTCCGCAGGTATTATCCTTCTTCGGAGGAACCCGTTTTGTACCGATCATTTCCGGTATCGTGTTTGTGGGTGTCGGAATCCTGATGTTCTTTGTATGGCCGGTGATCCAGTCCGGTATTTATGCACTTGGTGATCTGGTTCTGAAATCCGGTTATGCAGGAACCTGGGTATACGGATTCCTTGAGCGTTTACTGCTTCCGTTTGGTCTGCATCACGTATTTTATCTGCCGTTCTGGCAGACAGGTGTGGGCGGAACACTGGAAGTCGGTGGAAAACTCATCGAAGGTGCACAGAATATTTTCTTTGCACAGCTGTCTGATCCGACAGTAAAACATTTTGCAGTATCTGCAACCAGATTTATGTCCGGTAAATTCCCGCTGATGATCTTTGGTCTTCCGGGAGCCGCACTGGCAATGTACCGCACAGCAAAACCGGAAAAAAGAAAAGCGGTCGGCGGTCTGCTCCTTTCCGCAGCACTGACTTCCATGCTGACAGGTATCACAGAGCCTCTGGAGTTTACCTTCCTGTTTGTGGCACCGCTGCTGTACGGTATCCACTGCGTATTTGCAGGTCTGGCTTATATGCTGATGCATATCTGTAATGTAGGTGTCGGAATGACATTCTCCGGCGGATTTATCGATCTGTTCCTGTTCGGTATCATGCAGGGCAACAAGAAAACAAGCTGGGTATGGGTAGTGATCATCGGTGTGATCTACTTCATCGTATATTACTTCCTGTTCAGCTTCCTGATCAAAAAACTGAACCTGAAGACACCGGGCCGTGATGACACAGAAGAAGTAAAACTGTACACAAGAGCGGATGTCAATGCGAGAAAAGAAGGCGAAAATGGTGCCGCAGGGGATGATCCTGTTTCTGAGGGAATTTTACAGGGCCTTGGCGGCAAGAAGAATATTTCTGATGTGGACTGTTGTGCCACAAGACTGCGTTGTACGGTATTCAAACCGGAACTGGTCAACGATGCGCTCCTGAAAGCAACCGGCGCTTCCGGTGTGGTTCACAAAGGAAACGGTGTTCAGATCATCTACGGACCGAAAGTAACCGTTATTAAATCAAATTTTGAGGATTATCTGGAGAAAGCCCCGAACGAGGAGCTTCATACAGACGAAACAGCTTCTGATGCTGCAGATACTGTACAGACAGAGACTGCCGCAGAAACACAGGAAGCAAAAGAAGTGGTAAAAGAGACCATTATCGTATCAAGCCCGATCACAGGTATCGCAGCAGATCTGGCAACTGCACCGGATGATGCGTTTGCAGGCAGAATGATGGGTGACGGAGCAGTCGTGACTCCGACAGCAGCAACCATCGTAGCACCGGAAGATGGACAGGTCATCTTCGTATTTGATACAAAACATGCGATCGGATTTCTGACAGACAGCGGTTTATCCATGCTGCTGCACATCGGTATCGACACAGTTAATCTGGAAGGCAAAGGCTTTACCTGTTTTGTGGAAAACGGACAGAGCGTGAAGAAGGGTGACAAACTGCTGGAGATCGACATTGATTATCTGACAGCCAATGCACCGTCACTGTGTTCTCCGATTCTGTGCACCGAATTGGAGGATAACCAGAAGGTCAGACTGCTGGCAGAGGGTGAGGTAAAAGCCGGAGATCCGCTGTTTGCAGTAGATGTATATGAAGAGGAAGCATAATATGACACAGGAATACAAAGGAAAATCTGTTTATAAGGGAATTGCACTGGGACCGGTCGTAGTGTTCCAAAAGAATGATGTCCAGGTAAAACGGGAAAAAATCACAGATGCAGAAGGTGAGATCGCCCGTATGCAGGATGCGGTCAGTGCATCGCAGGAACAGCTGCAGAAACTGTATGATAAGGCAGTGAAAGAAGTTGGTGAAGCCAGCGCAGCGATTTTTGAGGTGCATCAGATGATGTTGGAAGATGAGGATTATCAGGATGCCATCTGCAATATGATCCGCAATGAAATGGTGAATGCAGAGTATGCGGTTGCAGTGACCGGTGATAATTTTGCCGAGATGTTTGCCAGCATGGATGATGATTATATGCAGGCGAGATCCGCAGATATCCGTGATATTTCCAACCGTCTTGTTCAGAATCTGTCCGGTCATGCACCGGTGGATATGAATGATATGGAGCCATCGATCATTGTAGCGGATGATCTGTCTCCGAGTGAGACTGTTCAGATGGACAAGGACAAGATCCTCGGTTTTGTCACAGTACACGGATCTACCAATTCTCATACGGCGATCCTTGCGCGTATGATGAACATTCCGGCTCTGATCGGCGTGCCGGTGGAACTGGATGCCCTGCAGAATGGGATGCAGGCAGTGGTAGATGGATTTGCAGGTACTTTTGTCGTAGAGCCTTCCAAAGAAGTGTGTGAACAGACAAAAGCCCGCATGGCAGAAGAGGCTGAGAAACAGCAGCTGCTGCAGCAGATGAAAGGGCAGGAAACGGTGACGAAGGACGGCAGACAGGTGCATCTGTATGCAAATATCGGCAGCGTGTCTGACATCGCAAGTGTACTGGATAATGATGCGGAAGGTATTGGCCTGTTCCGAAGTGAATTCCTGTATCTTGGAAAAACGGATTTTCCGACAGAGGAAGAGCAGTTCAATGCATACAAACAGGCGCTGCAGCTGATGGCAGGCAAAAAAGTGATTATCCGGACACTGGACATCGGTGCAGACAAACAGGTGGATTATTTTAACCTCGGTCAGGAGGATAATCCGGCCATGGGCTATCGTGCTATCCGTATCTGTCTGAAGCAGCCGGAGATTTTCAAGACACAGCTGCGTGCGTTACTTCGTGCAGCGGTATATGGAAATCTGTCTGTGATGTATCCGATGATCACTTCCACAGAGGAAGTGGAGCAGATTTTTGCCATTGCAGAAGAAGTACGGGCTGAGCTGGATGCAGCGGGAATCCCGTATAAAATGCCGGAGCAGGGTGTCATGATCGAGACACCTGCAGCTGTGATGATCAGCGATGAACTGGCAGAGATGGTGGATTTCTTCAGTATCGGAACCAACGACCTGACACAGTATACACTGGCGATTGACCGTCAGAATGCAAAACTGGATGATTTTTACAACGCGCATCACAAAGCGATTTTGCGCATGATCCGTATGGTTGTGGAAAATGCACACAAATGTGGAAAATGGGCCGGTATCTGCGGAGAACTTGGCGCAGATCTGGAACTGACGGATGCATTTATGGAGATGGGAGTAGATGAACTTTCCGTAGCTCCGTCCATGGTGCTGAAAGTTCGCAAAAACATCCGGGAATATACTGCAAATTAGTGAATGGAACAGTAATTTCAGACAGAAATATAGAAAACGGGCAGCCGTATATTCGAAAAGAATGTGCGACTGTCTGTTTTTCTATACATACATAGTTCTATACATAGTTGTGTACATACACCGTTGTGTACTCCCTGGCAGAGTTGAGTTTTGGTTTTCACAGAATTTATCTCAGTCTGAGTTGAGACTCCCACTTCTGCAAGTGGTGAGTAATAACAAATCTTTCTCAGTGGGAGTTCAATCTCCGACTGAGATAAACGCTCCGCGAGGATGTGCAGTGATTCTGAGAAGAATATGTCAGCTTTCGCTGACCAGAATCACGCACCAAGTCTCACGTGCGTTCGACTTGAATTTTATGGGTATGAAAATGAAAATTTCTGTGTTAAAATAATAGTATTACAGTTGTATTACAAACTATTTATTGTGGGAGAAGGAAGCGAATCGTGTATCGTATATGTAAAGTACTAAATCATAACGGGGTGATTGCCCTTGATATGAATGACAGCAAAGAATATGTCCTGCTGGGAAAAGGCGTCGGATTTGGAAAAAAGCCTGGGGAGCGTTTTGAACAGCCTGCAGACTGTACGGTGTATTCTTTACAGGAGACCTCTTCAAGAGGAGACGCGGCGGAACTGATCAAATCCATCCAGCCGGAATATTTTCAGATGGCGAATCGGATTTTGAATGAAGCGGAGCGGCATTTTGGAAAAATCGACCGGAGTATTTTGTTTCCGATGGCAGATCATATCGCATTTGCCGTCCAGCGTCTGCAGAAGGGAGAGAAGATCTCCAATCCGCTGACTGAAGATATCAAGACGCTGTTCCATTCAGAATTTAAGGTGGCCTCTATGATACAGACGATTCTGAAAGAGGAAAAGCAGATCGACATTGACGAGGATGAGATCGGATATGTGGCGCTGCATATTCATTCCGCACTGGAAAAAGAATCCGTATCTGTCTCGATGCAGATGGCGCGGGCTGTGCGGGACTGCGTTTCTGTGATCGAAGAGCAGCGGGGCATCCGCATCAATGTCATGTCATTGAGTTATAACCGGCTGATGAACCATGTGAAATATATGGTTGCCCGTGTATTGAAAGGGGAATCTCTGAAAGTCAATATGAATGACTATGTACAGCACAATTTTCCGGATGCTTTTGAACTGGCAACCACCGTATGTGATCATCTCAGCCATGCATTACATAAGCCGCTCGAGGAATTGGAGATCGGCTATCTGGCTATGCACATCGAGCGGGTCAGCATGGCAGATGAAGAATAGCGGATTATAATCAAGGATCAGACATCTGTGTACCGAAAGAGCAATACAATACGCTGTTTCGGTACATTTTTTTTCGCTTTTCGGGAAAAACAGACAAAAGTAGGCAAAAAAATATTGGAAAAACGGACAAAAGGAGGTAAAAAAGTATTGGAAAAACGGACAAAAACAGTCAAAAAAGTATTGGAAAAACGGACAAACATACTTGCGGGATAAGAAAAAACATGGCATACTAAGGATATAACAGGGAAAACTGTAAAAAGCAGGAGGTGTAACATGCTGTATCGAAGCATAACAGAGCGAATCGAACAATTTTTTGAAAAAGAAAAGAAAGCGGCTCTGATGGTTACAGGGGCCCGGCAGGTAGGAAAAACGTACTGTATCCGGGAGTACGCAAAGCAGCATTTCAAATATGTGATCGAGATTAATTTTCTTGAGATGCCACAGGCGGTTGCTTTGTTTGAAAATGCTACCGGAAGTGATGATATATTAATGAGAATCTCCGCATTGACAGACATTCCCATGGAAAAAGACCGGACAATGATATTTTTTGATGAAGTCCAGGAATGCAGGGAAATCGTGACTGCTATTAAATTTTTAGTCGAAGAAGGCAGTTATCGCTATATTCTCAGTGGGTCGCTGCTTGGAGTGGAATTAAAGGATATACGATCGGTTCCGGTTGGTTACATGTCGATTTATGAGATGTTCCCCATGGATTTTTTTGAATTTTGCAAGGCAAACCGTGTATCGGAAAAGGTTCTGGACAAATTAAAAAACTGTTTTGAAGAAAAGATCCCTGTGGATGGTCTGATTCATGACAGAATGATGGATCTGTTTCGATTGTATCTGATCGTTGGCGGTATGCCGGCGGCTGTACAGCGATATCTGGATACAAATAATCTGAATGAAGTGATGCAGGTTCAGAAAGGGATCATCCAGCTGTACAAAAAAGATATTGCCAGGTATGATCCGGAGCATAAACTCTATCTGGAGGAGATTTTCCAGCTGATTCCAAGTGAACTGAACAGTAAAAACAAACGCTTTATTTTAAAAAACTTAAATGAGAACTTCAAATTTTCAAGATATGAGCATAGCTTCATCTGGCTGAAAGAAGCCGGGGTGGCACTGCCGGTTTATTGTGTTCAGGAGCCACAGGTTCCGTTGCTTCTGTCAAAAGCAACAAATTTGTTCAAATTATTCCTTTCTGATGTGGGACTGCTTGCAGCAATGTACGCAGATGGTTTGCAGATCAGGATATTAAATAGAGAAAACAATATTAATTTTGGATCGGTTTATGAAAATGCAGTTGCACAGGAACTGTGTGCACATGGATTTGAGGTATATTACTTTAATAACAAAAAACAGGGGGAACTGGATTTTGTTATTGAGTTTGAGGGGGAGGCATTGCCACTTGAAGTAAAATCCGGAAAGGATTATACAAAACACCGTGCATTAAATCATGTGTTGGAAAGTCCAAATTATCATATTCAGAATGCCATTGTATTTTGTAATGAAAATATAGAAGTGAAAGATCAGATTTTTTACTGTCCGATTTATATGGCAGGATTTTTGGAAAAGAGAACGGTTCCGGAGGATTATATCTACACACTTGATTTAAGTGTACTTCAGGATTAAAGAAAACCGCAGGATGCTGAGAAATTCATCACCCTGCGATTTTTTTATCTCAGTCGAGAAGACTCCCACTTCTGCAAGTGGTGAGTAATAACAAG
>OFMO01000522.1_pt1 | contig 31432 bp, 30 predicted proteins | sample 1541821 | NCBI WGS metagenome assembly OFMO01 (sample SAMN04209253, study PRJEB22552) | human gut metagenome | biome: gut; material: feces | host: Homo sapiens | place: USA: Oklahoma | reverse complement strand
TGAAGCGTATTAAAGCAAAAGGTGCAACAGTTGTTATTTATGAACCAACATTAAAAGATGGAGAAACATTCTTTGGTTCCGTAGTTGTAAATGACTTAGAGAAATTTAAGGAAATGTCTCAGGCAATTATTGCAAATAGATATGACGAGTGTCTGGATGATGTTAAGGATAGGGTTTATACGAGAGATATTTTCCAGAGAGATTAAATAAAAGGACAATAGCATAGGAGGAATTTGCAGAAATGGCAAAAAAGAGATTGCTTATTTATGCACATTATTATATACCAGACACTGCATCGACAGGACAGATTCTTCGCGAACTTGCAGAGGGAATGTTAGACCAGTTTGATATTACTGTAATTTGTGTGGTTCCTAGCTACTTAGGAACTATTGAAGATAAATATAAGACAAAGAAATATTATAAAGAAAAAATTAACGGAGTCAAAGTACTTCGTATAAGAGTGCCAGAGTTTAGTAAAGCGAATAAAAAGAGTAGAATTAAGAATATTATTTCTTACTTCTTTGGCGCAATGAGTGCAACATTTAAAGTCGGAAAACAGGATTATGTTTTTTCAATTTCTCAACCACCTATTCTGGGAGGTTTATTAGGAGTCTGGGGCAAATGGGTAAAGCATGCGAAGTATATTTATAATATTCAAGATTTTAACCCGGAACAGACATTGGCTGTAGGATATACAAAAAATAAATTGATTACAGATGCAATGATGTGGTTCGATAAGTTTAGCTGTAAACGTAGTGATTTGATTATTACAGTAGGTCGAGACTTAGTAGAAACAGTACAAAATCGTTTTAAAGGGAAAAAAGTCCCTAAGACTGTTATGATTAACAACTGGATTGATGAAAACGAGATTTATCCGTTGGATGAAAATAATGAGAAGGTTCTAGCTTTCAAGAAAAAGTATAGTCTGGATGGCAAATTCGTCATTATGTATTCCGGTAATATCGGTCTGTACTACGACCTTGAGAATCTGATTAAGGTTGTGGAGAAAATCAAACCGGGTACTAAGACTGCCGATGGCCGAGAGGTTGTATTTGCTTTTGTTGGTGCTGGTTCTGTGCTGGACAAGCTGGTGCTCTATGTAAAGCAGCATCACATGGACAATGTGACTTTCATTCCGTATCAGGATAAGGCAAATCTGATTTATAGTCTGAACGCTGGCGATGTTCACTGGTGTGTGAACGCAAAAGGCATCAAAGGAGTGAGCTGCCCATCGAAGGCTTACGGAATAATGGCGGCTTCGAAGCCCATTTTAGGGGTGCTCGAGTCGGGCTCCGAGGTTCGTTGCCTGATTGAAGATACACACGGTGGCCTTTGCTGTGAGCCGGGTGAGTATGACAAGGTCGAAGAGAGTATTCGTTGGTTCATTGAGAATGCCGGAAACAGTGAGTTGAAGGCGATGGGAGCCAGAGGCCGTGAGAATCTGGAAAAGAATCTTACCAGAAATGTGTCAGTGAGAAAGTACGCAGAAGAGATTCTGAAGCTGTAAGGGAGGCGAGAGGTGTGAACAGTAACTGGTTTAAGCTGGTTATGAAGATGACGAAAGTTGAATATGGAAAGAATCTCTTGCTGAAAGGTGTTCCAATCATCTTCAACAAGGGCGGTGCCAATCTGAAGATTGGTGAGAACGTTACGATTAAGAGTAGTTTCCTCAGCAACCTTGTTGGCCTTTACAGCCGAACAATTATCGTAACCCGTGCTCCAGGAGCGGAAATCGAGATTGGCAATAATGTAGGAATAAGTGGAGCAACGATTTACGCCCGGAAAAAGATTACGATTGGTGAGAATACCTGCATCGGCGGTAACTGCAAGATTCTGGACAATGACTTCCATCCTATCGAGGCAGAGGCAAGAAACAAACTGCTACAGGATGAAAACGGCGGCGATAGTGATCTGGTGCCAAGCCGAGAGATTAAAATCGGTAAAAACTGCTTTATCGGGTGTAATTCAATAATACTGAAAGGTGCAGTCCTGGGCGATGGTTGCGTTGTTGGTGCAGGTGCTGTGGTTGCTGGGAAGTTTGAGGATAATTGTGTGATTGCGGGAAACCCGTCGAGGGTTATTAAGAGGTTGTGAGGAAGGAGTATTATCATGTCCCAGATATTATGGATTGGCTGCTTGGAAAGCGATGAGGAATTTAAAATTAAGGCAAAAAAGGGGTATGATTTAGCTTCTGCACAGGTATCCCAGAAAAACTTACTTTATGGAATTGAAAAAGTAAGTGGTATTGTGTGTGATTCCATAAATGGAAGTGTATTGCCGCCTTACCCAGTGTATCAAGACAGAATAATCGCACCAGTGAAATGGGAGCATAAACCCGGTGTAAAGGATATAAGCGTTGGGTATAAGAACGATAAGTATGTCAATCGAGTAAATTGTAAAAAAGCAATGCTTAAAGCCGCAGATGAATGGTGCAAAATAAGATATAAAGGTAGTGATGTAATTGTTTTTGTATATTCAATGCGTTCTGCACCAATGGCAACTGCTTGTCGTATTAAAGAAAAAATTCCACAGGCAAAAATATATCTTATTATTACTGATTTGCCACAGTTTATGGATTTGGGGCAGAGTCGGATAAAGAAAACGTTGAAAAAAATTGACTGGCAGAGCATAAAGAAAATGCAGAAGAAGTTTGATGGATTTATTCTTTATGCAGAAAAAATGGCAGAATACCTTGAAATTCCGTCCAATAAATGGATTTTGATGGAAGGAAGTTATGATACAGCTGAACAGATTACTGCTGTCAAGAAAAAAAAGAAAGCCGTTATGTATTCTGGAAAACTGGATGAGCAGTACGGTATTAAAATGCTGGTAGACGCTTTTATGTGCATTCAAGACTCGGATATAGAACTTTGGATAACCGGAGGAGGCAATACCGAAGGATATATTAAGGCATGCGCAAAGAAGGACAATAGGATCAAGTTTTACGGCTTTCTTCCAAGCAGACAAGATGTACTGCAAAAACAGGCAGAAGCGTCTTTATTGGTAAACATGAGATTGCCGTCTGAACCGGCGTCAGGATATTGTTTCCCATCTAAATTATTTGAGTATATGGCAACGGGAACACCGGTGCTAAGTTTTGATATCGCAGGTATTCCGAGAGAATATTTACAGCATTTATACGTTGTAAAGCAAGAAACAGTAGATGCATTAGCTAAAGCAATAGAAGAAACATTGAGTTTGGATGAGGCATCATTGCAGGAACAAGGAAATGGAGCACGAGAGTTTGTAATAAATGAAAAGAATACTAAAACCCAGTGCTCAAAAATGTGGAAGTTTGTAACGAATTAAGGTGAGGAAGATGGAGAAGATGAAAATACTTTGGGTTTGTAATGTGCCAATTCCCAAAATTGCTGCGGACATGAATGTAAATGTCCCTAATATTTGCGGATGGCTTACAGGATTTGCAAATTCGATTGAAAAAATAGATAACATTGAACTTTATATTGCATTCCCTCAATTAGGAATAAAAGAGATTAAAGCGGGTACAGTTGGAAAAATACATTATTATGCTTTTTCTCAGCCCAAATTGTTGGGATTTCTTCCAGTAGAGGATCAAGTGCATGAGTCTAAATATATGAGAGAACATCTTAGAACAATTATCTCTAAGGTGTCACCGGATCTGCTACATATTTTTGGAACAGAGTATCCGCATAGCTTAGTGGCAGCTGAAGAATTTAACAACCCAGAAAAAACGGTAGTTAATATACAGGGGTTGCCTTCTTTTTATTGGATGCATTTCAATAACGGTATCCCATATAAAGAATTGAAAAGATTTACATTAAGCAATATCGCAAGAGGAAATCTTCTTCAGCAAGCTGAAAAAATGAAACGTCGTGGTATGACGGAAATTTCTACTATTAAAGCAGTAGGCCATGTGATTGGAAGAACGGACTGGGATGAAGCTTGTACTAAAGAGATTAATCCCAAAGTACAATACCATTTCTGTAATGAATCTTTAAGAGACTCGTTCTATTCTGGAAATTGGGAATATCAGAAGTGCGAAAAGCATTCCATTTTTATGAGCCAAGCTGCAACTCCGATTAAGGGACTTCACTTTATGCTTAGAGCAATGCCGGAAATATTGAAAAATTATCCGGATGCGCATCTGTATGTTGCTGGAAATGATTTAACAAAAACGGATAGCCTTTATGGAAAGTTGAAAATATCTTCTTTTGCAAAATATATTAAGAGATTAATTTCTGAATATAGCTTAGAGGAAAAGGTGACTTTTACTGGAACATTGACAGAGCAGAAAATGAAAGAACGTTTTCTAAAGAGCAATGTATTTGTATCTCCTTCAACAATTGAAAATTCTCCAAATTCCTTGGGTGAGGCTATGTTACTTGGCGTACCTTGTATTTCTTCGGATGTTGGCGGAGTAAAAAATATGCTTGTTCATAATTTGGAAGGGTATATTTACCAAGTAGATGCTCCATATATGATTGCTTATTATGTAAAAAAAATATTCGATGATGCAGAGTGTGCTTTGATAATTAGCAAAAATGCAAAATCACATGCTGTAAAAACACATAATAGGGATGAAAATCTCAAAACATTGCTGAAAATATATAGAGATTTGTATGAGTAATAGAGTTTCGAAATGAAGGAGGACTGCGATAGTGCGTATAGTAACTGGCAAGGAATCGTTATTTAGAGTTAGGAGGAATCGCTATTTTATTCCATTGTGCGTTGTTGGATTATTAGCTACCACATATGTATTCTTAAACACACCGTTATTAGCCGGAACAGAGATTTTTTTTACTATACCGTTAACGTGGACAATTTGCGCCTGCATATTTAGCGATATAATTGCATACCACGAAAATGGTTTCGCATTAAAAATTTTTTATTTGCTTTTGACATTAAAATATTTAATTCTACCAATATATACATGTTATATCGGGAAATTTAGTGGAGAATTTGGTTATTATTCTCCAGATGCATATGTTTTTGCAATTATTATGCAAAATGTAGAATTGTTGGTTAGCTGTAGTGTGATTAAGTATTCGTATGGAAGAACTTATATTAAAGAAAAACAAAAAATTCAAAATAGACATGCATATTTCAATAAAATGAGCTTGGGCGGCTTGATTGTTTTAGCCGGTGTTGTAGGTATCGTGGCAATTAGAGGATTAAATCGAATGCTTAGTAAGATGAGATTTGGCCTTATTACTGAAGCTATGGATGAAGAATCTATGTATGGCTACGATATTTGGTTGGCACAAACAATGATGGCTTTTTTAGTTATTATGGTGGTTGAGTTTTTTTCTGAAAGAGAAGAAAGAAAACCAGGAATAGTAAACTGCATAATACCAGCTATAGCAGTGGTCCTTACGTGTATGTGCACGTTTGGAAATAATAGAACGATGATAGTTTATTATGCGATTTGCGGTTTGACAGTCCTGCTAAAAGCTTTTCCTGAAAAAAAGAAGCTTTTTTATTCGATAGTTGGCCCAGCATTCTTATTAGTAGTTATCAGCTTTACATTACTTAAGCAGTTTCATATAGATTTAAGTGGAACTTCTGGAATGGAAACAATGCGAACGGATGTTTTTGGTATCCAACAATATTTGACATCATATTTGTGTGGCACGGAATCCATTGCTAAATGTTATCATATATATAGTGAAACCGGTAATAAAATGCAACTGTTTACACTATTTTCGGATATTGCCAATAAAACAAGTATTCTTGGATTGCCTGGGTTAAATCGAATTGTGCAATTATTTAAAAATATACCTACATCGTATAGCTTGGCAATGTATTGGGTTGAAATTGTTCCAATTGTAGGGCAGGCTATTTTTTATGGTGGTTATGTGATAGGACCATTTATTGATGTGATTGCTTATATTGTTGTGATACGCTTGCTAGTGAGGTGCGAGGTAAAAGGGAAGCTGGCGAATGAGATTGAAAGCGCATATTTGTTTACATGGTTGGCTGGTATATTTTCTTTTTGCATGTGTCGATCTTTAGCGGTGATGTATGCCAATTGCAGCTATATCCCCTTTTATCTATCAATTGCATTAATGATTAATAAATACATAAGAATAAGACGAAGAAAGAAAAAAATGGGGGGGATTAATTAGTATGGAGAATACCTGTGTATATGCGCCGGTGGTTTTGTTTGTATACAATAGACCTGATCATGTGAAAATGAATCTAAGAAAGTTAAATACAATTAGGTGCATTGAGAATACTGAATTATTTATTTTTTCAGACGCTGCCAAAGGAGAAGATGACAAAAAATCGGTTGAGGAAGTAAGACGATTTCTTGATGAGTTTATTGCAAATGAGTCGAAATTTAGGTCGATAAAAGTATATTTAGCAGAAACTAATAGGGGGTTAGCTGATTCAATTATAAATGGTGTTTCGAAAATAATACATCAATATGGTCGTGTTATAGTGTTAGAAGATGATTTGGCTGTGGCAAATGATTTTATTGAGTATATGAATGATGCCTTGAATTTTTATAGTAATAAAGAAAACATATGGGCAATTAGTGGTTACACATTCCCAATGAAAGCTCTAGAGGATTATCCTGAAGATATTTACATTGCCTGCCGTGGATGTAGTTGGGGGTGGGCGACATGGGAAGATCGGTGGAAAACTGTTGATTGGGATGTGTGCGATTATAAAAATATTAAGTTTAATATAAAAAGAAGATTAGAGTTCGGTAGATGGGGGCAGGATATGCCATTTATGTTGGATGCTAATATATATGGCTATAATCATTCGTGGGCTATACGCTGGTGTTATTCGGCATATAAACAAAACCGCTATACTGTGTATCCTAAGTTTTCTAGAATAGTGAGTAACGGTACTGATGGAAGTGGAACTAATTACCAAAAGAAAATAACCAAGTATAACAGCCTCCTATATGATGGTGAGAAAAAATGTGTCTTTTCAGATGTTGTTGTTAATGAAAGAATCAGAAAAGAATTTCGACGGCATCATATGAATTCATTGGGAATTATTAGAGCAAGTATAAAGTGGGGATTAGTTAAGTGCGGAATTCTCAGAAATAAAAGAAAAAAATGAGGAGATTAAAATGTTGTTAGGTCATTATTGCTATAGAGTGGTTGAAAAAATCCTGCGGAAGGGAAACATAATAATTACATATTTTACTTCTGTAGGACTAAAAAATATTAATATGGGATTAGTTGCAGATCTTTCTGAACCATATATTATTGAGAAAAAAAATATATATGCAGGTGACTTATACTTGGGACCGGATTTTTTAATTGACAAATACACTTTATTGGATTGTAGTATAGTGAACTCGCCACATCTTGAGTTTGTCAAATCATTTATAGATAAGACAAATTGCCAAGATACAGATTATGCAAAAAGATGGGAAATGGGAACCTTGGATTGGAGAAGACCGATGCCGATATGTATAAGTATAGATGAATGGAAGAAAGTATCACCACTGAAATATAAAGAAGTATTCAGTGATGTTTACGAACCCATTAAAGTATATTACTACAATGATAAATATTATATATACGATGGGAAGCATAGAGCAGCTTTGTGCTACTTACTGGATAAAAAAGTTAGGTGCAATGTGATTCCGTCAAATTACATTTTTGATTATTATTGTGGATATATGTTAAAGCGGGTGGAAGGCAATCCAAACTACAAAAAGCATAGAGATTTTTTAGAAGGGAAAAAATAAATTAAAAAGGAAAGAAAAATGGAAAGTTCTAGATCAAAGAAGGCTTTTAGAAACACAATGAGTCAATTACTGTTAGAAGCGATAACAGCGATTTGTGGCTTGATTTTGCCAAGACTCATCCTCTCATATTTTGGATCAACATATAATGGAATAGTGCAATCAATAAGTCAATTTATAAGTTGTATTGCGCTTTTGAAATCAGGAATTGGTAGCGTTACGCGGGCTGCTTTATATAAGCCTTTATCTAAGAATGATAGCATCGGAATAAGCGAAATAATTAATGCAACAGAACAATTTATGCGAAGAATTGCAGTGATATTTGGAATTTTTGTGGTGGCTTTTGCATGTGTATATCCACTTATTGTTTCTGAAGATTTCTCATGGTTCTTTGCTTTTACACTTGTATTGATATTGTCTATTAGTACTGTTGCGCAATATTTTTTTGGTATGGCATATCAAATGCTAATAGAAGCAGATCAGAATAATTACATAATAGCTATTACACAAATGATTTCTATCATTGCTAATACAGTAATATCAGCATTACTAATTGTGCTAGGGTTTTCAATCCATGTGGTAAAATTGGGAAGTGCGATAGTATTTGTTATTCCCCCAGTCTTCTATTTGTTGTATGCTCGTAAGAAATATGGTATTGATAAAAAAGTGCCAGCTAATACAAAGCTAATAGCGCAAAGATGGGATGCGTTCGGACATCAGCTTGCTAATTTTATTAATAACAATACAGACATAATAGTTGCAACTGTATTCTTAGGAGTCCGAGAGGTTTCTGTATATGCAGTGTATAGTATGATTTCAAGTAATATAAGAAAAATAGTCAATTCAGTATCATCTGGAACCACTGCAGCCTTTGGTAATATGATTGCTAGAAACGAAGATTCAATACTCAAAAAAAGATTTGAGCAATATGAATTGTTGATTTTTCTTGTATGCTATATTTTATTTACTTCGGCAGCAGTTTTGTTCATACCATTTGTTGCAATTTACACAAAGGGAATAACGGATGTGAACTATATACGTTACGGTTTAGCCGTTTGCTTTTGTACAGCCGAGTTTTTTGCTTGTGTTAAATTAGTGTATGAAAATGTGGTTTTTGCAGCGGGAAAGTTTAAGCAAACAAAAAAGACAGCCTATGCTGAAGCGGCAATTAATATCATTGCATCAATCATATTGCTACAATTTATAGGACTTTCTGGTATTTTGATCGGAACAATATGTGCAGGAGTATTTAGAACGTTGATGTATAATATGTATGCATCGAAGAATATAGTTCATCGGTCTTCGTGGAGAATATTGCCTAAAATTATATATGTAGTAATATGTATAACAATTTCCGCGTATATAGCATGGTTGTTGCCAGTTGCTAAAGTGAATACTATTGGCACATGGCTGGTTTGTGCATTTATCGTCATGATAAGCTTTACGATAATTGGTGTTATTTTCTCGTATTTGTTTTTCAAAGATGACACTAAAGCTTTATTCAATATGGTAGTCGGAATACTGAAAAGAAAATAATAAGTTAGAAATGAGGAATTGCTTTAATGAAAATACTATTCTCAGTTGTCGTATTAAAGGGGATTGGAGGAATTGAGTCCTCGTTATTAAATATATTGAATAATTTGTGCTGTGATACAGAATATGTAATTGATCTTTGTGTTATAGGGAAGTATATCTCGCCTACAACAGTTATTCCTGAAAATGTACATATTATCCAGGGAAATCGAATTCTTGAATATGCGTGTTCTGAACTAAAGGATTTGAAAAAAGATAAATCAAAGACAGAGATTATAATGGCTGTTTTAGTTAAGTGCTTAAAAAAAGCAATTGGCTATAAAAGAATATTAAATTTCTGTCTTAAATCCATGAAAAATAAAGAAAAATATGATGTCGCAATTTCATTTTCAAATGATAAGTTTAATGGGGAATATATTGGTGGATCCGATGATTATATTCTTAGATGTTGCGATGCACAGAGAAAAATTGCATGGATACATAACGATGCTAGACAGCATGGAATGACAAAGGAAATATGTTTAGCGCATTATAAGGATTTTGATTATGTGGTTAATGTTAGTGAAGGTTGTAAAAAAATTTTTGATGAAATAGTACCTGAGTATAAAGGAAAATCGAAAGTTGTGACCAATACATTGAATCTAATGGACATAGAGAAAAGAAAATCAGGAATATCCCCATATAAAAGTAATGGAAAAATTAATTTGCTTACAGTTGCACGAATGGACAATCAACAGAAGCGAATTGATAGAGTGCTAGATTGCTGTAGAAAGTTTAAAGAGGAAAAAATAAACAATGTTTTTTGGACAGTAGTTGGTGATGGACCAGATTTCGAGGTGCTAAAAAAACAAGTGGCTCAATTCGAATTAGAAGATTATTTAATGTTCGTTGGTAGAAAGAGTAATACTATCCCATACATGCAGTATGCGGATTTGTTTGTTCAAACATCAGATTATGAAGCGTATAGTATGGTACTAATAGAAGCTCTTTCTGTTGGATGCCCTTGTATATGCACAAATTATGAGTCTGCCCATAATATTATTGAAAATGATGTAAATGGTTGGCTAGTAGAAAAAACAAGTGAGGCTATTTATGAAAAAATAAGAGAAATAATGGAAAGAATGGATTCGGTGAAAGCTATGAAGAAAGAATGTATCAATTCATGTATTAAATTAAATAGAATGGCTTTGGATTCTTTTGAACAGTTAATAAAAAAGTGATAGGAGAGGGAGATATATGCTAAAGAACATAAAAGATTATTTGTGTAGGATTCCGTATTCTATAAAACTTGTGCTCTTCAACAAAACGCAAGTAAAAAATTTCTTATTTACTTCTTCGCAGATAACTAAAGATAAGATAGGACATAATGTATACCTTGGGAAAGATGTTAAGTATGTAGGGGAGATAAAATCTGGTTCTATAGGAGATTATACATACATAAACGGAGCATTAATATATGATGGAGTTTCAATTGGTAAATACTGTTCGATTGCATACAATGTTTGTATTGGTCCAGGAGAACACTATTTGAATAGGGTGTCAACTTATCCAGTGAAGATACGCTTGTTGAACAAATCATGGGAGGGAGTGTTTCCGGAAACAAAAAATACAGTAATTGGGAATGATGTTTGGATTGGAAATAATGTTACCATTATGTCTGGTGTTAATATTGGAGATGGTGCTGTTATTGCAGCGGGTGCAGTGGTGACACATGATGTTCCTGCTTATGCAATTGTAGGAGGAGTCCCAGCTCGAATAATTAGATACCGTTTTAATGAATTAACGATTGAAAGACTGCAAAAATTGGAATGGTGGAATAAAGATTATAGTTGGATTTGTAAACATGAAGAGCTGTTTTGTGAAGACATTTACAAAATGGGTGATTCTATAAGTAAACTTTTAACTTGCGAGAGGGAGAAATAGAGAAGGTTGAGGCTGATTTTGAGAAAATTGCATCATATGTTCACATTCCAATTAAATTTGAACTTATAGCTTTGAATGATAATGTATCTGTAATGGGGTCATAGTACCGGTACTAAATAGTAAACGCAAAATGAACAGAATATGACCAAAAAGTCGAAGTGTGTTGAACTAATTCTTTGCCAGCAAAGAGTGGCTAATGGTTTCAAAGAAATATGCTTCAGCTGGGAATAAAGAACAAAGGTCGTGTGATTCTCCATACGGTAGTTGCTTAAAATTTGCACACCGCTACGAGGTTGAGCAGCAGGTAACGTTCAATGAACGGCAAAGAGGCAAAACACCACAACTTCTACTACGGGAAATGAAAGGAACAATATGAAAACAACCTTAGTTATCATGGCAGCCGGCATCGGTTCCCGATTCGGCGGTGGAATCAAACAACTTGCTCCAGTTGGTTTAAATGGAGAGATTATCATGGATTATTCTATCCATGATGCAATCGAAGCAGGCTTCAACAAAATAGTTTTTATTATCCGTAAGGATATTAAGGGTGCATTTAAAGAAGCAATCGGTGATCGTATTGAAAAGATTTGTAAAAACCTTGATGTAGAGATTGCCTACGCATATCAGGAATTAAATGAACTCCCAAAAGGTGTGGAACTTCCGGCAGGCCGTACCAAACCATGGGGAACAGGACATGCCGTTCTTGCATGCAAAGAAGTTCTACATGAGCCATTTGCAGTAATTAATGCAGATGACTACTATGGAAAGGAAGCATTTGTTAAGCTTCACGATTTCCTTGTAGGCTATACACCAGAAAAAGCGAATCAGTTCTGTATGGCAGGCTTCATTTTGAAGAATACGTTAAGTGAAAATGGAGCCGTTACCAGAGGTATCTGCGAGACAAATGAGGAAGGCTATCTCACAGCAGTACATGAAACCTCCAATATTGTTAAGACTCCAGAGGGTGCAGCAGTAGATAACGATGGCCAGCTTACTTCAATTAATGCGGAATCCTACGCATCCATGAATATGTGGGGACTCACACCAGAATTTATGCAGACTTTAGAAGATGGATTTAAAGAGTTCTTTGCCAACATGGGAGACAAAGATATCCTGAAAGCAGAATATTTACTGCCAATCTACATAGACGAGCTTCTTCAGGCGGGCAGAGTTTCTGTAAAAGTGTTAGATACGAATGACAAATGGTTCGGAGTAACCTATAAAGAAGATAAAGACTATGTAGTGAAGTCATTTGCCAGACTGATAGAAGCTGGCGTATATCAGAAGAATTTATTTGAAGATTTGAAATAATTTATTATCTTATTACATCTCTGAATCTAAAAGCTGAATATTCAGCTTTTAGATTCAGAGGTATCTTCAGAGGAAACATTCTTTTTCCTTTTTTTATCTATTATAAAGTTATACAGAATATCATCTGCATGCGTGCTTATTTTTGTATAACGTCTGTCTATAGAATATTTTCTCAATTTATTAATTAGCTCAGTACGTGCATTTTCCGGAAGAGAAGATTTTTGAATGAAAGCTTCTTCAATACTATATATTGTTTCATGTGTGATAGTGACCTTAGGGAAATCTTCTGGGAAGTCTTTTAATATATGTTCTTGAAAATCCTTTTCTGTTATTTGTATATTAGAACAATTCATTTTTAATTGTCCTTCTATTTCACTTAAGTCTTCCGAAGATAGACTGGTTCTGGAAATAATGCATTTTTCCATAGTTGGTCTTCGATAGGAACCTGCTGATGTTGTGAGGACTGCAGCAATTCTACATTCTAAATTAGCTTTAGTTAAAAACATATGGTGGAATAGCAGAAAAACATACTCTGCCGATTCATCACAGGATAAGATGCAGTAGCAGGACTGCATAGGAAGACTGATAAGCATCATCCCGGTATATAATTTTTTCTCTTTTTTCCCTTCACTATCATACTTTCCAGTATATAAAGTTAATTGACAAGAACAGAATGATTTTCCTGCTCTTTTGGAAGGTAAGAGGTGTAAAGTTCCTTTCAGAAGTTCGGATTCGGAAGATATCGTAGGATTACAGTAGAAGTTATACTTTCCTGTTATGCCCCGAAAAGGATATAAGGTAGGATCTGATACAATAGCTTCATTATCATTATGAAAGTTATCATAAATCTCATCTTGTATATTTGCTTGTATTTCTGTTAACTTATCAGTTAATGTATCTGGTGTTGAGAGTAGTGTTTCGATAGGTATATCTAGTTTCTCAGATACCTTGTAAATAAATTCTAATGTCAGAGGAGAGTCCCCTTTTAATAATTTGGATATCGTAGGCTGGGATACGTTACATAACTGTGCCAGTGTTTTTTGCGATATTTTTTGCCTAGTTAATTCAATTTTGATTCGTTCTAATATTTTCTGACTGTAAGTAATATATTCTATTTTTTTAGTATTATTATTCTTCATATAAAAAATCTCCTTTTTTAATTCGTAAAAAGAAAGTGTGTATAAAAATAAGAATTTATTTTTGGACTCAATAGTATAATAGCACAAAAAAACAGGTAATAGTGCTGAAAATAAAGTGATATTTTTGTGCATATATATTAAATGTAAAAAAATACCAGTATTTTGCATAAAATATAAAATGCAAAAATGTAGAAACGACATAAAATGCACAAAAAGCACTTGCTCTTTTTTAGAAGATGTAGTAAGCTGAATTTAAAGATAAAGATGCAAATTGTGAAAGCAAGGTGCTTATTGTAATAAGCATTTTAATATAAATATAATTTATTGTTTTGTTGTCTTATTTTCGAAGGAGGAGTGGCCATGAAAAAGACAGAAGAGAAGAAGTCCAAGGGTGTTATAAAGCTGATACTTACTCTTTTAATAAATATAATAATATTGGTTACAGCTGTACTAGGTAAAGGAGAAAAAGACAGGATATCTATTAATGTACAAATAAATGAGTTAATAGATAAGTCAAATGTTATTAATGTAACAAATATTGAGGCTCCGGCAGAAGACAATGTTTCGAAATTAATTGATGAGTTAAACAAAAGGAATAAGATAATAGAAGAGAAAGAGAAGGAATTATCAGAGAAAGATGATGAGATTATAAAACTCCAGGACGAGAACGAAAGACTTAAGGTAAGTAATTCTTCTTCTGAAGCAGCAGTTGGACGGGATACGGATACTACAACGGATAATTCAGACGATGATACAAAGGCAAGTACAGATACGGAGGTGATGGCTTTGTTTGGTGATGGACGGGCACGGACAGTATATAAATTAGACAACGATGAGGGCAGTTTTAAAATTGCAGGTGAAGATTACTACTCAGGAGTAACTATTGGCGATACAGACTCTGGCTGGGTGTATGTGAACTTAGAGAAGAAGTATAAACATATATCTTTTAATGTGGGCAGGGTGGATGAGTGTCCTATCAACGATGGTAAATTATTGCTTATCAAAGATAAGGGGAATCCTAAGAAATATGATTTGGATGCGGAAAAGAGTCTTATGTCCTTCGAGTTAGATGTTACCGGAACGGATAGGCTTAAAATTCAGATTGATCCAGACTGGACTACATATGGAATTGTTAATGTTAAGGTAGAATAGGTGATAGATAAGCAGATAGAGCATTGTATAAAAGTCTTATCATTGACAAAAGTAGTTGGTATTTTCTGGTCAAAAGTATTTCATATAACATTTTTGCTTTGCAATTGAATGGAGAAATAAGGGGAGAAAAATGAAAGAATTATATATTGAGATTAATGAAATTAAGAATATAAAGAAAGCTCAGATATCAATTCCATTAAATCGAGGAATTTATGGAATTATTGGTAACAATGGTACAGGGAAAAGTACTATAATGACATGTTTGGCACAAATAGTTTTTTTTCATAGTTTAGATGTGCTAAGAGAAGAAGATATAAGCGAAGAATCGTATGTATTATTAAGTGATGGAGAAAAAACTGCAAAATGGTATAGACAAGAAGAAAATTGGAAAACTGTAGAACAGCCTAAAAAAAGAGTTCATTATTATGGTATGTATGAAGGTAGCTTATTTTATGGGACTAGATTTAATGATTCTAAAATTGTAGATGATTTGCTTGCTACTTCACAAATACGCGATGAGGATATAGTTGCAGCAGATGATTATATTAAAGAAAATTTGAGTTATATATTGCATGGTAATTATGATTTTTACAAAACATTAAAAAGAATTAGAAATAAACAAATTGCTTCTAAATTGGAATTGGAAAACACCCCATATTTTCAAGAATATAGAGGGAAATTGATAAGTCAGTATAGGATGAGTTCAGGAGAATGCCTTTTAGTGTCATTATTACATTTTATATATAATGCTATAGTTAGAAGGTCTTTACCACAGAATAAACCAATAATAATGTTAGTCGATGAAATCGAATTATCATTACACCCAATAGCTGTAGTTAGATTGCTTGAATTATTGCATGAGTTGATAGATCAGCATCATAATTTGGTTGTGCTTTTATCTTCTCATTCGCCAGAAGTAATTAGAGCTATTCAACCTAATAATTTATTTCAAATAGAATTATCTAAACAGGAAGAGGGATTTATAAATGTAAATAATCCATGCTATCCAAGTTATGCTATTAGAGATGTTTATATGCACGATGGATTTGATTTTGTAATTTTAGTAGAAGATTATTTGGCAAAGAATATTGTTCAAACTATTATTGATGAAAAAAATATTTCTAGAAGCAAACTCATAAATATTTTACCTGTTGGTGGATGAAGTAATGTATTGAATTTACAACATGAATTGTATATACATTCTACATTTGGAGCAGGGACTAAGGTTTTTAGTATTCTAGATGGAGATATTCAAGAGGAGGCAGGAAAACAATATAAGGAATATCCAAAACTTTTTATACCAATAGGAAGTATTGAAAAGTTTTTGAAAAAAGTCTTAATTACAGAAGTAAATACAGAAATAAAGAAAGCAATAAATGATAAATTTTTTTATGTGAAATCCATAGATAATCTTATTGCCGAATATTATAAAACAAATAAAAAGAAAGATAAAGATGGAAAAGAATTATACAAAATAATTCGCCTGGATCTTGAAACGAGATCCATAGCTGAGATGACATTTGTAGAGGGAATTTGTAAAATTGCAAAACAATATATTGATTTTTCTAAGTTTGAAAATAATTTAGAAAAATTTTTGAAAAGCAAATAAAGTTGGAAAATAATACCAGTAATTATGGCAGATGGCATCGGTTCTTGATTCGGTGGTGGAATCAAACAACTTACTCCAGTTGGTTTAAATGGAGAGATTATCATGGATTATTCTATCCATGATGCAATCGAAGCAGGCTTCAACAAAATAGTTTTTATTATCCGCAGGGATATTGAAGATGGATTTAAAGGGTTCTTCGTAAACATGGGAAACAAAGATATCCTGAAAGCAGAATATTTACTACCGATCTACATAGACGAACTTCTTCAGGCAAGGTTTCCGTAAAAGTTTTAGATACGAATGATAAGTGGTTCGGGGTAACCTATAAAGAAGATAAAGGCTATGTAGTGAAGCCCTTTGCCAGATTGATAGGAGATGGGGTATATCAGAAGAATTTATTTGAAGATTTAAAATAAGAATGAGAATAAGAGGAGCAGCGGTGAGAAATTGCCGCTGTGTTTTTATTAATGAAAAAAGGAATAAAATGGAAATAAAAACAAAAAATAGTTGAAAATAAAGCGGCAGAGTGATAAGATAAATGTAAAAATATTGGTATATACATAATTAGTATGGTAATATTATTATAAAGATCTTCAATTAGGGAAGAATTAATTATTAGATTTGGAAAACATATGGAGAGGATAGACGAATGGAATTAAGCATAAGGGATTTTGCTAAGATTAAACAAGCTGATATTGTTATAGATGGAATAACGGTAATTGCCGGAGAGAATAATACGGGAAAGAGTACGGTAGGGAAGATATTATTTTCATTATTTAATTCTTTGTCAGATATTGAAGAGAAGATTTTTAATGAGCGTATGAGAGAAGTAGAAAAGAGTAATGAAAAGATTATGTATGAATATTTTGATGGAAACATATTCTATGGTGGATTTGATAGGCTTTATCTTTTGTCAAATCTTATGATATCTAGTATTAGAAGAAATAAAAATAATTCAATAGAAAAAATAGAGGAAGATATTAGAAAAGAACTATATAAATATAAGAATAGCATTGTTGGTAAAATGGATGATGATTTGCTTGAAGAAATGACTCACAAGCTTGGAGAGAATATAGAATCCTTTTTAGAAATACCTGAGGAAAATATTATGTTAGAAGTAGTTTCTGGATATTTTTCTAAAGTTTTTTCTTCGCAGACGAATTCTTTATTAGATAAAGGAAGTCATGACAATCCTATTTTAGCTTTAAAGATTAAAAATAGACAGAATCGCTTATTTTTCCAAGATAATAGATGCGTAAAAATGGAGAATGAGATTAATATTATTCATAAGGCAATTTATATTGATAATCCATTCATTGTAGATGAACTTTCAGGAGATTATGATGGATTGAGTACAATGGAAGATGAATTAAAGAAATTAATCTTAAAACAGAACCAACGAGATATTTTTGAGGGGGTTGTTGAATCTGTAAGGGCAAAAGAAAAATTGAAAGAGATATATGAAGTGTTGAAAACGGTTGTAGATGGACAAATTATATTTGGTCAGGGAGAAGAAATCTATTTGAAAAATGATAATCTAGACAAACCATTATCTGTTCATAATCTTTCAACAGGTATAAAGTCGTTTGCAATTTTAAAAATGTTACTTGAGAAAGGCTGCCTAAAAGATAAAGATGTGCTGATTTTGGATGAACCAGAGATCCATTTACATCCACAATGGCAGATTATATATGCACAGTTAATTGTATTGTTGCAGAAAAATTTTGATCTTTCTATAATTGTAACAACACATAGCCCGTATTTTGTTGATGCGCTTGATTTGTTTTCTCATAAATATGGGATAAATAAAAAGGTGAATTATTATTTGGCTTCGAATACAGAAGAAGGAGCTATTATAGAGCGTGTAACAGATAATATTGATTTGATTTATAAGAAGATGGCATCGCCAATTCAGGCATTAGATACGTTAAGACATGAATTAAATAATCAATAAGAGGGAAAGGCATATGATAGACGAAGTAAAAGATAATCTTCCAGAGCTGCTTAATCATATAAGTACATTAAAAAAGTCATCCTGCGATGAAGAAAAAAGAGAGTATATGTGTGAAAGCGAAATGAAGGTGATAGATTTTGATAAGATTCCCAAAGCATATAATAGGGGTAAGGGATGGAGTATTTTGCCTAAATCTAACGATGCATTATATATAGATGTTAAAGGACAATGGTATTTTATAGAATTTAAAAACGGCAGCATTAATTCAGGTGAAATATATAAGAAATTATTTGATAGTATTGTTATGCTTTTGGATGAGAAAATTATTCCAGATATACAGTTTGTCAGGGATAATATAAATTATATTTTAGTTTATAATTCAAATAAATATGGGAAGATGGCGAATTCTCCTGCGAGAGAAAGTATTTATAGATATACTTTTGAACGTGCAGAAGAAGAGGAAAAACTATTTGATATTGATAAATTTGAACAATATTTATTTAAAGCAACACATACATATACTCCAAGTTTATTTAAAAAAATTTTATTTTGCCGAAAGAGCGCGAAGAGGGGATAGCGGTAGAAAATTGATTGAATTTTATGGAGTCGAGAATATTATTTTATAGAATCACGGAGGAACAACCTTGGATAAATGGACAACAACGAAGTCAGAAAGTTTAGTAGATAATCACTGGGTAAAGATTAGAAAGGATAGTGTAATTCTTCCGAATGAACAGAAAATTGATGATTTTTATGTGATTACAATTAACAACGCAGCAGCGATTGTAGCGATTGATGAAGATGGTAACTGTATTCTGAAGAAGGAATATCGTTACTGTTATGATAGAGATTTAATTGAAGTTCCGGCAGGAACTTTTGAGGAAGATGAGACAGATGGTTTAGCAGTTGCAAAGCGTGAGCTGTTAGAAGAAACAGGCTATGAGTCGGATGAGTGGCAGTATTTAGGGGCTACAGTGGAAAGTTCAGCTAAGCTGACAAACTATATGCATATTTATTTTGCAAATCATTGTAAGAAGGTTAGTGAGCAGCATCTTGATGCGACGGAAGATGTGGAGGTTATTGTGGTACCGTTTGAAAAGGCAATTGAGATGGTTATGAATAATGAGATATGCTGTAATAGTTCAGCACATGGGATTTTGAGAGTGGCTAGGATGTTAAATATTTAGAAATGAGAGAATGAGGAGGGACAGAATAATGCAGGAACTTTTTTCAGGTAATACACCTTCAGTTGAGTCAGAGCGTATTCTTTATACACCATCGACTTTTGCGCGTTCTTCTCTTATTCATTTACAAGAAGTTGGTTCATTAAAGGCAATATCGGCACATACTTCTTCCAGAAAGGATTTAGTTTCTTTTCTTTGCTTCGTAGTATTAGATGGATGTGGAGAACTGGCTTATGAGGGAAATACATATTTTTTAAAAAAAGGGGATTGTGTATTTATTGATTGCCGAAAGGCATACAGTCACCGGACAGGAGTGGGAGCGGTAGGTTCAGCCTATGCAGAAGATGAAAATAAATTATGGTCTTTGCAGTGGTGTCATTTTTATGCGCCATTTCTTCCGGCAGTTTACGAGAAGTATAAGGAGCGTGGGGGAAGACCAGTATTTCATCCAAAGAATCCGTCAAAGTTCAGGGAGCTTTTTACAGAAATTTATTTACTTGCTTCTTCATCGGATTATATTCGAGATATGCGTATAAATGAGAAGTTGAGTATGCTTCTTACGATGTTGATGGAGGAATCCTGGCATCCGGAGGATAGTACTGTTTCTAAGAAGCGGATGGAACTTACAAAGCTTAAAGAATATCTGGATGAACATTATACGGAAAAGATTTCGCTGGATGAACTGGCAGCTCACTTTTTTATTAATAAGTATTATCTTACAAAGATTTTTAAGGAAACTTATGGAACGACAATTAATAGTTATCTTATTGCAAAGAGAATTACACGAGCGAAGCAGATGCTTCGGTTTACAGACAAGACACTGGAAGAGATTGCAGTTTCGGTAGGTATGAATGGAGGCAATTATTTTAGCAGAATGTTTAAAAAGATCGAGGGGATTAGTCCGAGAGAATATAGGAAGCAGTGGTAGAGATTCTATTGGAAAGAGATTTGTGATATATTATACTAAAAGATAAGAGATAATGAGGTACAGAATATTGTATTTTGTGTACTGGAAATAGAAAGTAGAGAGTAAAGATGAAGAAAGTTCTTGAAGAAAAATTAGAGCAAATAGTACAATTTGCACGAACAAAAAATAATACAATTAGCCATAATACAGTAATAGATATTTTAAAGGATAAAGAAGATCAACTTACCGAGCAGGATATAGTAGATGCTATAGGAGAATTGGGTTATAGAGGTGTTATCATTGCACCAGAAGATGATGAAGAGTATTTGGCGAATGAAACAGATCCAGATACATTTATACCGGCTGAGGTACAGATAAGTCAAAGAACTATTAATGTTTATAATTTAATGGAACGATTAGATAATGAAGAGATTGATTTGGCTCCGAGTTTTCAGAGAAAAGGGGATTTATGGTCATTGGAAGAACAGAGCCGTTTGATTGAATCTTTGATGTTGAAGATTCCTATTCCGGCTTTTTATTTTAATGCGGCTGATGATGATAAATGGATTGTAATAGATGGACTACAGAGATTATCAGCATTTTATAACTTCCTTGTTGGAAAGAAAGAAGAAGGAAGTAATAAAAGAAAAAAAGAAGAATTTCAAGGAATGCAGTATTTGAAAGATTTTAATGGGTGTACGTTTGATGAGCTTCCAAGACAGTATATAAGGAGAATTAAGGAAACAACATTGGTGGCATATAATGTTGAGAAGGGAACCCCAGACGAAATAGTATTTAATATTTTCCAAAGAATCAATACGGGTGGAATGATATTGAAACCGCAAGAAATTCGGCAGGCATTGTATCAGGGAAAAGCTACATTATTAATTGAGAAACTTGCAGAGTGCGATGAATTTCTAGAAGCAACACAGCGTGCAGTTCGAAATGATAGAATGCAAGATAGAGAGTATATAACTCGTTTTATTGCATTTACAGAATTAGATTTTAAAAAAGAATACAAAGGAAATATCGATGAATATTTAATAAAAGCAATGAAATTGGTAAATACTTACGATGAAGAGGATTTAGAAAGAATAGAGAGAAGTTTCAAGAGGATTATGAATTATTGTACAAAAGTGTTTGGAAAATATGCTTTTAGGAAATATAACAAGAATCAGAGAAGAGGACCTATAAATAAAGCTATTTTTGAAATGTGGATAGTATGCTTTTCGGAACTTAGTGATTCTCAATTAAATAAATTGGTATATGATCAAAGACAATTTCTAAAGCGATTTGAAAAGAGGCAACAAGATAATGACTTTGTTACAGCTGTTAAAGCTGGAGATCAGTATTCTGTAAATAGAAGAATTGAGATGGCAAGAGAATTGGTGAGGGAGTTTATATGATTAATAAAATAAGTATTCAAAATTTTAAATGTTTTGATGAATTTAGTCTGCCGATGAGTAACATCAACATATTATCTGGAATAAACGGTATGGGGAAATCGACTGTTATTCAAAGTTTATTGTTATTGAGACAGTCTATGATTAAGAATGGTGAGTTGGGTGGACTGAAAATTAATGGAAAATATATTTCATTAGGAAGTGGACAGGACATTTTATATGAGAAGGCAGAGGATGAGAAGATTAGCTTAGGCTATGAGGAGAATGGGAAATCCTTTTTTTGGGATTTTCAATATATTTCTGGGTCAGATTTTTTACCGGTATTGGATAAGAAGGACAATGAATATGAATCAGTAGTCTTTGGTCATCAGTTTAGTTATTTATCTGCCTATAGAATTCAGCCACAAGACCTATATAATATTAGAAATGAAGTTGACGTAAATAATAAGGAGTTCGGTAATGATGGCGAATTTGCATTACAATATTTAGGGCTACATGGTGATGATCCAGTAAATAATGAAAATGTAATTATAGATAAAAAGATAAAGAATTCATTGGGAAATTTAGTAAGGATGTGGATGGATAAAATTTCGCCAGGAATTTCTCCGCAGATTACGGTTAATATGCCTTTAAGAAAATCGGAAGTACGATATGAATTTATAGAGGGGAGAGAAAAAAGCGGCTCATATAAGAGTGTTAATGTTGGATTTGGTATTACGTATGTACTGCCATTGATTGTAGCATTAATCTCTGCAAGTGAAGGAGACATTATTATTATAGAAAATCCAGAAGCACATATTCATCCGGCTGGACAAAGTATGCTGGGAGAATTGATCGCAAGAGTTGGCGCAAGTGGAGTGCAGATTATAGTAGAAACACATAGTGATCATATTTTAAATGGAATACGTTTAGCAGTGAAGAAGAGGTTGCTGATGCAAAAACAAGTAGTTCTTTCATTCTTTTACAAAAATGAAGAAAAGGATTTTAGACATGAATGTATGCATCCTAAAATTTTAGAAGATGGTAGGCTAGATTACTGGCCAGAAGGATTTTTTGATGAGTGGGATAAAGCTTTATATGAACTTATTTAGGGAGAACAAATGTATTTAAATGAGAAGTCATGGCATGTACAACAAGAAGATTTGTATGTTATAGATGAAAAGATTAGAAAATTTTTAGATATCTATGCATTGATGAAAAGAAAAAATCCAAGAAAAGAAATTTTTGTTTCTGAGGATGAACAGTTGTATATTGATTCTAAAAATTATCCATTGGCGAAATGGTTATCTGAAGCTGATATAGAATATAGAAGATTGTATTTGAGCTTTTGGAGTAAAAGAATTACGTATAAACCTGAAGATGAATATGAAGTAAATGTGGAAGATGAGATTTTGAAAGGTGGGACAGAGGCCTATTTAAATGATTCATTTATGGTTAGTATTGGACTGGATGAAAAATGGGAGCAAAAAGACATAAAAGCCACATTATTTTCTGTTTATGAAGAAGAACAGGAGATAAAAATTAATAATATTTATTGTAAAGAACAACTTGATGATAGTGATGTAGAAGATGTATTCTATAGGCAAAAAAGAAAGTCTGTTAAATCATATGAACAATTATGGGAGCAGAGAGAAGAATTGTTTCCACATCTGTGTTTTTGTCCTTCTGTTGAGGGAAATTTGTCCTCTTTACAAATATCATGTTTAGATGGAATAGTGGGAAAGTTGTTAGAATTAGAGAGGTACTGTACAAATTTTGGTGACAAAATATTTGATCCATCAAAATTGACGAAAACAACAGGAGAAAGTCTAGCTACTTTAGATAAATATAGAAAAGAACATACTTTTATTGATGAAAGAGGGATAGAGTATTTAGCAAATTGGCATATGCGTTTTACAGGAATACCGGGAAGAATCTTTTTTATCCCACAGTATGAAGATGATAAGATTTTAGTTTGTTACATTGGAAAGAAATTAAAAAATGTTTCTTATCCTACATAGAAATTAGAATATAAAACTGGCACAATATTAGTTAAAAACCAATATTGTGCTAGTTTTATTTTTTATATGCCATTTTTTTCTTGTTTGAAATCATTTACAATGGTATCCGTCACAGAAAAGTACGGTGATAAGGTTATTATCACTGAGAACAGATATATAATTCATAAAGAAAGGTTAGGAACAATATATGAAAAAAGCTCTTATTACAGGTATTACAGGACAGGACGGTTCTTATTTAGCAGAATTTTTATTAGAGAAGGGATATGAGGTTCACGGTATTACTCGTCGTGCTTCTATTTCAAATACTGCACGTATTGATCACATCATTGATAAGATTACATTACACGATGGAGATTTATCTGATTCTTCTTCTTTAATCCGTATTATCAGCATGGTTCAGCCAGATGAGATTTATAACCTTGCTGCACAGTCTCATGTTCAGGTATCTTTTGATGTACCTGAGTATTCAGGAGATGTAGATGCACTTGGTGTTCTTCGTATTTTAGAGGCTTGCCGTATCTTAGGTCTTGAGAAGAAGACAAAGGTTTACCAGGCATCTACTTCTGAACTTTACGGAAAGGTAGAGGAAGTTCCACAGCGTGAGACTACTCCATTCCACCCATATAGCCCATACGCAGTTGCAAAACAGTATGGTTTCTGGATTACAAAGGAATACCGTGAAGCTTACGGAATGTTTGCTGTAAATGGTATTTTATTCAACCATGAATCTGAGCGTCGTGGAGAAAACTTCGTTACTCGTAAGATTACTCTTGCAGCAGGACGTATCGCAGAAGGTCTTCAGGATCACTTAGAGCTTGGAAATATGGATTCTTTACGTGACTGGGGTTACGCAAAGGATTATGTAGAATGTATGTGGATGATCCTTCAGCATGATACACCAGAAGATTTCGTTATTGCTACAGGTGAGCAGCATACTGTTCGTGACTTTACAAAGAAAGCTTTTGCAGCTAATGGTATTACAATCCGTTGGGAAGGCGAAGGTATTAATGAGAAGGGTTACGATGCAGAGACAGGTAAGATGCTTGTATGTGTTAATCCACAGTGGTTCCGCCCTACAGATGTAGATAATCTTTGGGGAGATTCTACAAAGGCTAAGACTGTTCTTGGCTGGAACCCACAGAAAACAAGTTATGAAGAGTTAGTTGAGATTATGGCAAAACATGACAGAGCGCTTGCAAAAAAAGAAGCTGCCATGAAAAACGCATAATTACACGTGTTTTAGAAAAAGGATTGGAGATAGATAACGATGATGGAGAAAAATGCAAAGATTTATGTTGCTGGTCACAGAGGAATGGTAGGTTCTGCTATCGTTCGTGAATTAGAGCGTCAGGGATATACAAATATTATTACCCGTACACATAAAGAGTTAGATCTTTGCCGCCAGGATGCGGTAGAAGAGTTTTTTGCAACAGAAAAGCCAGAGTATGTTTTCCTTGCGGCAGCTAAGGTTGGCGGTATTGTTGCAAATCAGGAAGCATTAGCTGATTTCATGTATGAAAACATGGTATTAGAGATGAATGTAATTCATTCTGCATGGAAGAATGGATGTAAGAAGTTAGAATTCCTTGGTTCTTCCTGCATTTACCCTCGTATGGCTCCACAGCCAATGAAGGAAAGCTGCCTGCTTACTTCTGAGCTTGAAAAGACAAATGAAGCATATGCATTAGCTAAGATTTCCGGATTAAAATACTGCGAGTTCTTAAATAAACAGTACGGAACAGATTATATTTCTGTAATGCCTACAAACCTTTACGGACCAAATGACAACTATCATCCAACACACAGCCATGTACTTCCTGCTTTAATCCGTCGTTTCCACGAGGCAAAGGTAAATGGATTAAAAGAAGTTACATGTTGGGGAGATGGTTCACCATTACGTGAGTTCTTATATGTTGATGACCTTGCAAATCTTTGTGTATTCTTAATGAATAACTACAGCGGAGATGAGACTGTAAATGCTGGTACAGGTAAGGAATTGACAATCAAAGAACTTACAGAGTTAGTAGCTAAGGTGATTGGTTACGAAGGTGAGATTAAGTGGGATTCCAGTAAGCCAAACGGTACACCACGTAAGTTATTAGATGTTTCTAAGGCAACAAATCTTGGATGGACTTACAAGACAGAGTTAGAAGAAGGTATCCGCTTATCTTATGAGGATTTCTTAAATAACCCAATGAGAGCTGAAAGATAGATATAATAGACAGGCCGCTTGCCCCAGTCGGGCGGTGGCCTTTTTTAGTAACTTTAATAATTATATAAGCAAAAAATGGATGTTACGAATGTGTTGTGAAAAGTGATTTTGAATAAATGTAATACTTTTTTATAAAAACAATTAGTAATGAAATTTTTAATAATAACTATAAAATTGTAAGAATATAAGGGGTAAGAATAGATGAATATTGTATTATTATCTGGTGGTTCAGGTCAGCGTTTATGGCCTTTATCCAATGAGATTCGTTCAAAACAGTTTATTAAGATTTTTCATAAAGAAGATGGTGAGTTAGAATCTATGGTGCAGCGTGTGTACCGACAGATTCGTACAGTAGATACAGATGCTACCGTTACAATCGCAACTTCTAAGTCTCAGGTGTCTGCGATTCATAATCAGTTAGGGGAAAATGTCGGAATCAGCGTAGAACCTTGCAGAAGAGATACTTTTCCAGCAATTGCATTAGCAGCAGCATATTTAAAAGATGTGCAGCATGTAGGGGAAGAAGAAGCTGTTGTTATCTGTCCGGTAGACCCATATGTAGAAGATGATTATTTCAAAACAATTGAAGCATTAGGAAACAGAGCAGCAGAAAGTGAAGCAAATCTTGTTTTAATGGGAATCGAACCTACATATCCAAGTGAAAAATATGGATATATCATTCCAAAAAGTAAAGAAAACATCAGCGAAGTTTCTATGTTTAAGGAAAAGCCAACGGCAGAAGTAGCAGAAGGCTACATTTCTCAGGGCGCATTGTGGAATGGCGGAGTATTTGCGTTTAGGCTTGGTTATGTATTAAAGCGTGCGCATGAATTAATCGACTTTAAAAACTATGATGATTTATTTGCAAAATATAATACACTGAAAAAAATCAGTTTCGACTATGCAGTAGTAGAGCATGAGCCATTAATCGAAGTAATGCGTTTCTCTGGCACATGGAAAGACCTTGGTACATGGAATACTTTGACAGAAGCGATGGACAGCAACAATGTTGGAGAAGCGCTTTTTAATGAAAAATGTGAAAATGTTCATGTAGTAAATGAATTAAATATGCCAGTACTTTGTATGGGATTAAAAGATGTTGTTGTATCTGCAAGCCCGGAAGGAATCCTTGTTTCCGATAAAGAACAGTCCAGTTATATTAAACCATTTGTAGAGACATTTAATAAACAGGTTATGTTTGCAGAAAAATCCTGGGGAAGTTTCCGCGTATTAGATGTGGAGAAAGAAAGCCTTACAATTAAAGTTACCTTAAATCCGGGACACAAGATGAATTATCACAGCCATACAAACAGGGACGAAGTATGGACAGTTGTTTCTGGTACAGGTTACACAATAATTGATGGACAGAAACAGATTGTAAGACCGGGAGATGTACTTAGAATGCCTGCTGGCTGTAAGCACACAATTGTTGCAGATACGGAATTACGGGTAATAGAAGTGCAGATGGGCAAAGATATTAGTGTACATGATAAGGAAAAGTTTGAATTAGCACTGTAAAACTGGCAGAGAGATAGGAGAATTTATCATGAATGATGCAATTTTAAATAACTATCAGCGCTGGACAGAACGAGCTATTGCTGATATTGATGTGATAAATGAATTAAAAGATATTGCTGAAAATGAAGGGAAGATAGAAGATGCTTTTTACAAAGATTTAGCATTTGGAACTGGTGGATTAAGAGGTGTTATCGGTGCCGGAACAAATCGTTTGAATGTATATACTGTTGCAAAAGCGTCTCAGGGACTTGCAGATTATGTTATTAAAAATTTTGCTCCGGAAAAAAGAAAGATTGCAGTCAGTTTTGATTCCCGTATCAAATCCGATGTATTTGCTAAAGTAGCATCAGGAGTATTTGCAGCAAACGGCATTAAAGTAGAAATCTATTCTGAGCTGATGCCAACACCTTGTCTTTCTTTTGCAGTGCGTTATCTGGGATGTGCAGCTGGTGTTATGGTAACAGCTTCTCACAATCCAGCCAAATATAACGGATATAAAGTATATGGGGCAGATGGCTGTCAGATTACAACTGAAGCAGCTGCAGAAATTCTTGCAGAAATAGAAAAACTAGATATTTTTGATGATGTAAAAAGGATATCTTTTGAAGAGGGATTTGAAGCTGGAAAGATTTCTTATATATCAGAAGAAGTTTATACTGCATTTGTAGAAGCGGTAAAAAAAGAATCTGTATTAGGAGACACACAGGTCAACAAAGATGTTGCGATTGTTTATTCTCCTTTAAATGGTACAGGCTTAAAGCCCGTCATTCGTACATTAAAAGAATCTGGTTATACAAATATAACTGTCGTAAAAGAACAGGAACAGCCAGATGGTACTTTCCCAACCTGTCCATATCCTAATCCGGAAGTCAGACAGGCAATGGAACTTGGCATAGAGTATGCAAAGAAAAACAATGCAGACTTACTTTTGGCAACAGACCCAGATTGTGATCGTGTTGGTATTGCAGTAAAAAATACACAGGGAGAATATGTTCTTCTTTCTGGAAATGAAACCGGAATGTTATTATTAGATTATATCTGTTCCCGCCGTACCCAGATGAAGACAATGCCACAAGACCCTGTCACTGTAAAAACCATCGTAACTATCGATATGGCAGAACGTATTGCTGCGAAATATGGTGTGAAAACGATCAATGTCCTTACCGGATTTAAGTTTATCGGAGAGCAGATTGGTTTTCTCGAAAAACAGGGAAAAGAAAGCTCTTATATTTTCGGAATGGAAGAAAGCTATGGTTACTTATCCGGCAGCTATGTACGAGATAAAGATGGTGTAAACGCAGCATTCCTTATTTGCGAAATGTTCGCCTACTATGCATCTAGGGGAATCGGATTATTTGAAAAATTAAATGAACTGTACGAAGAATATGGATATTGCCTTAATACACTTCATTCTTATACCTTTGAAGGCTCTGCTGGTTTCGAAAAAATGCAGAATATCATGGCGTCTTTCCGCAAATCCATCACAGAGTTTGCAGGCAAAAAAGTTCTAAAATGTCTTGATTACAGCCGGGGAATCGACGGACTTCCAAAATCAGATGTTCTTAAATTCTTTTTAGAAGATAACTGCTCTATCGTAGTTCGCCCTTCGGGAACAGAGCCGAAATTGAAAGCTTATATTTCTGTTAGTGCAGCAACGAAAGAAGAGGCACAGGTAGTTGAGGGAGAATTGGCAAGAGCTGTAGAAGAAAAAATGTAGAAGGAGAAAAAACTTTTTTATTATCTGTTTGATGATAAAAGTTTGATGGTGACATTCTCCTCCTATAGGTGGGGAGGATGGCACAAAAGATAAGAGTAAATATCATTAAGGAGTGTTTAAGATTAATTATTCAACAGAAAATATATGGAATAATATAATAATGGACTTTAGACAACCTATAAGTTATTTGTTTCCTGCCATAATCATCACTATGGCAGGCGTTCTCGTTTTTAAAATATACAAAAAAGGAAAAGGGAGAATTCGATTTTCCTGTATTCTATTCATAATTTACATAGAGATTCTCATGCAGACAGCTTTTTTTTCACGTGAACCAGGAAGTCGACAGCAGATAGACTTGAATTTATTTGGAACATGGGGTCAAACAGCGATAGCTCATGCTTATTTTATAGAGAATATTATTATGTTTATTCCGTTTGGACTTTTAGCACCAATGGTATTTGAGTGGATGAGAAAAGTGAGATTCTGCGTGTTCATAGGATTCTTGTGTTCATGTGGAATTGAGTTAAGTCAGCTTATTACACAGCGAGGATACTGTCAGTTGGATGATGTGGTTACAAATACGGTGGGGATGCTAGTAGGATGGGGGATTTGGAAGATGCTTAGTAGTGTGGGCATAGCAGGGAATCCTCTGTTTTAGGTGCAAGACGATTGGATTCACATGGAAATAGGACTTAGAAATGACAGGAAGACCAAAAAAGAAACCAGAATATAATCCAGAACTTCAATTTAACAATTTTCTTCAAGAATTAAGGGATGCCTATGAAGAAGCAGATTCTTTAAGATCACTGGCAGATGAGCTAAATATTAGTCTGCTTAAACTCCGTAAGCTACTTATTACTGCAGATGTATTCACATCAGATATATGTACAGAAATTAATGCTCTGCACCAGTCAGGAAAAAAGATTCCAGAGATTATGAAACTCACAGGTCTTTCCAGAGCATCGGTACATTCCTATTTGCCCTACATAAAGGGAATTTATAATGCAGCAGAGATAAGTTTAAATGCGGAGCGATGCCGGACATATAAGAATAGACAAGAGCAGATTCGGCTTCTACAGGAAATACCATCAGAGGAAAATTTGTGGCAAGCTGTTATTGCATTTCAGGATTATTCATTTAAAACGGCGACAGGATTACCGTTTCGATATAAATTAAAAGTTGGTAAAAACGGAGAGTATAACAGAGAGCTGCTGATAGATCGTAGAGAGAAAAGTAAGAGTCTTGCCTGGAGTAGTGTGGTGCTGGCATTTGAAAATAGTAAAATTAATGTGTTTTCATAGAAATCTTACTGTGATAAATTTATAGGAAAAGCGACGGAGGATAAATCAATGTTTGACACAATTCATCATATTGCAATTATAGGAAGCGATTATGAGAAATCAAAACATTTTTATGTTGATTTACTGGGGTTTGAAATAATCCGGGAAAATTATCGAAAGGAACGGGATGATTATAAAATAGATTTAGCCTGTGGAGAGCAGGAGATTGAGCTATTTATTATAAAAGATGCTCCGACTCGTGTGAATTATCCAGAGGCACTTGGTTTGAGACATCTGGCATTTAAGGTAAAAAGCGTTGATGATACGGTTAAGGAGCTTAATGCAAAAGGAATAGCAACAGAGCCGGTACGTTTAGACGATTATACCGGAAAGAAAATGACATTTTTCCATGATCCAGATAATCTTCCATTAGAAATCCATGAATAATCAACTATTATGATTGCTGTTTGAAATACTATGGTATATCCAGATAGAAGATAAGAAAAGCTGTGGACGAAACTTCTATAGACAAGAGAAAAGCTCAGAGAATTTAAACTCTGGGCTTTTTCTATATCATTTTTCTTTTGCTGTTCTCATCCAGTTTTTAAGGAAAGTAAGTGCATGGTATCCGTATATTCCATATGGAAAACTTACCTTATTACAGCGTACTTTGTGTGTGATCTTATCCATAACATAACCTTCTGGGGTTATTATCTCATAGGAGAGAGGCTGTGTCATGGTACTCATGGTTTACCGTGTGCGCTTCTTCAGAAACAGGCTCTTTCCTTTTTCTGGATTTACCAGAAATCATTTTATGACCAGAGTAGATAGCCATAATCATACAGAGAAGAGAGCTGCAAGCAAAATATTTGTGAGCTGTTTTCATGTTTTTATAGC
>OFMO01000516.1_pt1 | contig 31598 bp, 25 predicted proteins | sample 1541821 | NCBI WGS metagenome assembly OFMO01 (sample SAMN04209253, study PRJEB22552) | human gut metagenome | biome: gut; material: feces | host: Homo sapiens | place: USA: Oklahoma | reverse complement strand
ACCGCAAAGTGGGGCTTGCAGATTGCGGAAATGATTTTTCAGACACGCTCTAGCATGGATCGGTATAAGATTGGATCCGGAACATTATCTTTGATTATGGAACGTTATCACGCGGGAGGAATTCCGATTGAAGAACTCCAGATGATGCCGCCAAAAGAGGTGGAATTACTTTTTTATCCTCAGAAAAATATTAAAAAGAAGGATATTCCACTTCCAGATTCCCAGTACTACTATGATAGGATTCATGCCCCAAACAGTCGAGTAAATATCTCTTACTGCTAATGTTTATGAAATGTTCTGTGAACAGAGAAAAATCTGGCTTTCGATGAAAAAAGATCCGGATTTTGAAGTTGATGGGTATAAGAATTTTATCTTTTTATCAAAAACAACAGGGAGAAATCTGTATCCTGTTAACATCAGGAAAACTCTACAACGAATAGTTAATATGAATGATACCAGAGAAATACAGCTTCCCAATATTTCGCCACACATATTACGCCACATGACATGTACAAGATATGCAGAAGCAGGAATGGATATCAAAACCAATCAGTATTTGCTCGGACAAAGTGATGTAAAAACGACAATAAAAGTATACAACCATGTAGATATGGAAAGAACAAAACGAAAAAGATAATGCCGATGGTTACACCAAAATTTACACCAATTTGCAGTAATCATATAAAGAGTAGTGTAGATTTATGTGGATATTACACAAAATCATTGTGAAAAACAGCTAAAAAATATACTTGTATGTAGACTTATAATGAGTTATAATGAACAAGAATTTAAGGATAATTCTTCGGGGCGGGGTGTGATTCCCCACCGGCGGTATAGTCCGCGACCCATGGAAACATGGCTGAACCGGTGTGATTCCGGTACCGACAGTATAGTCTGGATGAGAGAAGAGTGCAGCGTGTGTAAGCGTAAAATATAGATTTTCTGATTTTATATCAGGAAAGAAAAAGCACAGAGAGAACACCCCGGAAAGGATTTACTTTCCGGGGTTTTTTTACGCGAGCAACGAGCCAAAGTCCGTGCCTGCACGAACCGGGAATTTCCTTTTGAGAAAGAAAGGAGATTGAAGAAAATGAACAACACAACAACTAAAGCAGCAGAGACTGCGAAAAAGGCCGGAACTACGAGAAATACAGGTGTCAGAACCATGGTGCAGATTGCCATGCTGGCGGCCGTAGCTACTGTTTTGATGCTCTGGGAGGTGCCGCTTCCGTTTATTGCACCGAGTTTTTATAAGATGGATCTGAGTGAAGTGCCGATCATGATCGGGGCGTTTGCGATGGGACCGCTGGCAGCGGCAGTGATCGAACTGATCAAGATTCTGCTGAACTTTGTCCTGAACGGAACAACGACCGCGGGTGTGGGAGAACTTGGTAACTTTATCATGGGATGCGCACTGGTTATGCCGGCCGGCTTTATTTATAAACAGGCAAAAACAAAGAAACATGCAATCATCGGTATGGCAACCGGAATCGTATGCATGGCAGTGGCCAGTGCTCTGGTGAATGGTCTGTTACTGCTTCCGGCTTACGGAAAAGCATTTGGTATGCCGGTGGATACCTTTGTGGAGATGGGAGCAGCCATTATTCCGGCGATCCACAGCCTGACAACGTTCTGCCTTTTCAGCGTTGCACCGTTTAATATTATAAAAGGTATTGTGGTTTCCCTGATAACTCTGGTATTATATAAACATATCAGCCGGTTGTTAAAAGGCTCTCAGGCATAATTAATTGATCCGTCCTGTACAAGGAGCCTCCGACCGGGGTGGGAGGAATACCAGATGGGAAAAATCAATAAAGTAAACAAACAGACAACCAATCCATATCTGAATCTCTATGATCTGGATGTCGTGAATAAAGTAGGACGGGAAGGACACTATTATGTGGCATCCCGGGCGAAGACTGAGGATGACCTGAAACTGAGCCATATCGAAAATAATGATCCGGACGGTGTGGCCATCTACAGTCTCTACGGAGAAAAGAAAGACAGGGTAGTACTGATCCGACAGTTCCGTTATCCGCTGGGTGGTTATGTGTATGAACTGCCGGCCGGACTGGTGGATCCGGGAGAGAATTATCACACCGCAGCGATCCGGGAACTGAAAGAAGAAACCGGACTGAAGCTGGAGCCGATCGTGGTGGATGATATTTATCAGAAGCCTTATTATACATCCGTCGGGATGACCGATGAGTGCTGCGGAACGGTTTACGGATATGCTTCCGGCGAGATCAGTAAAAAATACATGGAAGACAGCGAGGAAATCGAAGTGGTTCTGGCAGACCGGAAAGAAGTGGCACGGATCCTGAAAGAAGAGCGGGTGGCGCTTTTGTGTGCCTATATGATGATGCACTTTCTTCACGATGAAGAACCCTTTGCGTTCTTACATGCCAAAGAAAAATAAATCCGTACCAGGTGCATAAAGCGGGTCAGTAGTATTCACGAAAAAGAGACAGAGGAGAAAAAATATTATGGAATACTGGGATATCTACGATGAAAAGAAACAGAAAACCGGCCGTACGATGAAGCGAAACGACTGGAACATGAAACCGGATGAATACCATCTGACGGTGCTTGGTGTGCTGAAACGTCCGGATGGCCGTTATCTGATCACCCAGAGAAAGCTGGACAAAGAATGGGGTGCCGGCTGGTGGGAAGTACCGGGAGGCGGAGTCAACGCGGGAGAAGATTCCAGGGACGCAGTGATCCGCGAGATCCGCGAGGAGACCGGAATTGATGTGAGCCAGGCTGCAGGCGGCTACGCATTTTCCTATAAACGGGTGAATCCGGAGGAAAAAAATAACTATTTTGTGGATATCTACAAATTTATTCTGGACTTTGTGGATAACGATGTGAAAGTACAGCCGGAGGAAGTGGAAGGCTTTAAGATCGCCACACTCGAAGAGATCCGGGCATTTGCAAAAGAAGGGATTTTCCTGCATTATGACAGTATGAAAGAAGTATTCGATTAGAGCGTGTTTGAGAAAATATAAGAAGCAGTTATTTCTGTACATCAGTAAACGTACAGAAATAACTGCTTTTTCACTTTACCGGAAACTGCTTTTTTGTAAAGTAAAAACACTCTGTGAGGATGCGCACTGCGGCGTATAAGGCAGATGTCGCAGGCGCGGGAATGTGGCAAGACATATTCTTTGTTTCATGAGGAAAGAACGAACTGTCAGCCCGCAAAGAAAACAGCTCATGAAGATGGATACGATGGCATCCGGGGGACAGAATCGGTGATGTTGGTAAATACATACAAAAAACAAAGATAAAAATTATGCTTTTTAGCAATGGATTTTTCAGGAAAAAAGATATAAACTCAACTTATGATTAAGATATAATCAAAAGTAAAAAATGAAACTCAATGTATCCACAGAAGAAAAAGATTCATGTGGATAACAGATAACAGAAAAAAGAAAGAGGAGGATATTTACCATGAAATTAACACTGGATGGAATCAAAGATCGTCAGGCATGGGAAAAAGCAGGTATCAAACTGCCGGGGTACGATGTGGAAGCAGTATCGAAGAAAGCAAAAGATACACCGGGATGGGTACATTTTGGAATCGGAAACATTTTCCGTGTTTTCATCGGTGGAATTGCAGACGGACTTCTGGAAGAAGGTGTCCTGGATCGAGGCATTACCTGTGTGGAGACCTTTGATTACGATGTGATAGATAAGATCTATAAACCTTATGACAATCTGAGTCTGAGCGTGATCCTCCACGGTGACGGAACCAGAGAATACAAAGTTATGGGAGCGCTGGCAGAGGCGGTAAAAGCGCAGTCACCCGATCCGGAACAGTGGAACCGTCTGAAGGAAATCTTCAAAGCAAAATCCCTGCAGCTGGTTTCTTTCACGATCACAGAAAAAGGCTATGCCCTGCAGAAAGCAGACGGCAGCTGGTTCCCGTTTGTGGAAGCAGACATCAAGAACGGCCCGGACAGAGCCACCGGAGCAATGGCGGTTCTGACAGCGATGTTATATGAACGTTATAAAGCAGGAAAATATCCGATCGCTCTGGTTTCCATGGACAATTGCTCCAAAAACGGCGCGAAACTGCGGGAGTCTGTACTGACGATGACCGAAGAATGGAAGAAACACGGTTTTGTGGAGCAGGATTTTATGGATTATGTGAGTGATGAAAGCATAGTTGCCTTCCCGTGGACGATGATCGACAAGATCACCCCACGTCCAAGTGAACAGATTGCAGCAGATCTGGAAGCGATTGGTGTAGAAGATATGCAGCCGGTGATCACCGGAAAGAAGACCTATATTGCTCCGTTTGTCAATGCGGAGAAACCACAGTATCTGGTCATTGAAGACAGCTTCCCGAACGGTCGCCCGGCACTGGAAAAGGGATTTGGCGTATATATGGCGGACAGAGAAACCGTGAATCTGTCTGAACGCATGAAAGTGACAGTATGTCTGAATCCGGTACATTCTGCCACCGGTCCGCTGGGTGTGGTACAGGGATATGAACTGTTTGCGCATATGTTAAATACAAACGAAGACATGATGAAGATGGCACAGATGATCGCCTACGACGAAGGCCTTCCGGTCGTTCCGAACCCGGGAATCCTTTCTCCACAGGCATTTGTGGATGAACTGTTTCATGACCGGTTCCCGAATGAATATCTGGGTGATACCAACATGCGTCTGTCAGTAGATGTATCTCAGATGGTTGGTATCCGCTTTGGCGAAACCATCAAGGCTTATGTAAAGAAATTCGGAGATGCTTCCCGTCTGACTGCTATTCCCCTTGGAATAGCCGGCTGGCTGCGCTACATGCTGGGTGTAGACGACAAAGGAAATACATATGAGCTTGCTCCGGATCCTATGAACGAAGAGATTCAGGAACAGTTCAAAGATATCGTGGTTGGAAAACCGGAGACTTTTACGAATCAGCTGAAATCGATTCTTTCCAACGAAAGACTGTTTTTCACAGACCTGTATAAAGACGGTGTGGGAGAAAAAATTGAGACCATGTTCCGTGAGATGCTTGCGGGACCGGGAGCCGTGAAAGCTACGATCCATAAATATGTAAACCAATAAAATAATGAAAAAGAGAAAAGGACTGCTGTTCGGTAGGATATTATTCTGCCGGCAGCAGTCTTTTTGATTGCATTACATACCAATAATTGGTCCGGTGGATCAATTTTGATTTACACGGGCAATGAGCCAAAGTCCGTGCTTGCACGAAAAACTCGCGGAGAGTGTTTCTCATAGTTCAAGCTGTGTGGATAGGACATCCGGGGAAAAAGTAAACGGGAAAAAGCTGCTTCAATATATTGTAGTAGAATGAAAAATCATCAGGAACGGAACATGAATAATCAGAAAACCGGCAACACTTTAAATCTTGCTCTCGATGCCACATCCCGGGAACGGGAAGCATCGATGAATCTGAACGCAGGGTATGAAAAAGAAACACAGAGGTGGAAGCTGATCATTCGTTACTTCGGGGCGGCATCAGAGCTGGAGACGGATAATATTGTTATTACACCCCTTCTTGGAAATTATGGAATTGCAGATATTCCACAGGATCAGATCGAAGGGTTTGCACAGAATCCGGCGGTAGAGTATATCGAAGCACCGAAGAGATTGTATTTTGCTGCATATGAAGGCAGGCAGACTTCCTGTGTGAATCCGGTCCAGAATCAGTCGCCGTATCTGTTTGGTAAAGGGATTCTGATTGCCTGTATCGATTCGGGCGTGGATTATACGCATCCGGACTTTCGGAATGAGGATGGATCCACACGGATTCTGCGGCTGTGGGATCAGTCGATCCCGGGCAATCCCCCCAAAGGGTATCGGATCGGCAGTGAGTACACACAGGAGCAGATCAATCGGGCACTGGAAGCGAATACGATGGCAGAAAGAGAGGCATTGGTTCCAAGCATAGATACGAGTGGTCACGGGACGGCTGTACTGGGGATCGCAGCGGGAAATGGAAGAGAAAGTCAGGGAACGGAGCGTGGCGTAGCGCCGGAGAGCAGTCTGCTGGTGGTGAAGCTGGGGATCCGGGAACCGAATGGATTTCCCAGAACCACAGAACTGATGCAGGGGGTGGACTATGCGATCCGCACCGCACAGGAGCTTCAGATGCCGGTGGTGATCAATCTGAGCTTCGGAAACAGTTATGGAGCACATAACGGAACATCTCTGTTGGAAACGTATCTGAATCAGGCGGTTGGGTATGGTCGTGTGACACTCTGTGTGGGAACCGGTAATGAAGGAAATCGAGCAGGACATACGGCGGGCCGCGTACGGCAGGGAGAAAATTATGAGACAGAACTGGGGATCGGAATTTATGAACCGGCTATGAACCTGCAGATCTGGAAAAACTATCAGGACCAGATGGAGATTGCCCTGGTACATCCGGACGGAACGATTATCGGTCCGCTGGAACAGACGCTGGGAACACAGAGATACCGGCATGCCGGAACACAGCTTCTGATTTATTATGGAAAACCGTCTCCTTACAGCACTTCGCAGGAAATCTACATCGATTTTCTTCCCACAGAAAGTTATATTGACAGCGGCATCTGGCGTATACGTCTGATTCCGCGCCGTATCCTACAGGGAGAATTCTCCATGTGGCTTCCCGGTGGAAAAACAGTAGGGGAAGCCACCCGCTTCTACCGCCCGACCCCGGAAACCACACTTACGATTCCCTCCACCGCGCTGTCTGCCATCTCCGTAGCAGCCTACGATTTCCGCCGCCAGTCCTACGCCGATTTCTCCGGCCGCGGTTACACTCGCCTCCCTGTTCAGATCAAACCGGACCTTGCCGCTCCGGGCGTCGATATCCGTGCACCACGTCCGGGCGGTGGTTATCAGACGGTCACGGGAACCTCCTTTGCAACACCCTTTGTCAGCGGAGCGGCAGCACTTCTGATGGAATGGGGGATTGTGCGGGGAAATGATCCGTATCTGTATGGGGAGAAGGTGAAGAGCTATCTGATCAACGGAGCAAAACAGCTGCCCGGGGAGAGGGAGTGGCCGAATGAGAGGGTGGGATGGGGGCGGTTATGTTTGGAAAGGAGCTTACCGGATTAAAGCTATTGAAGAAAATAATAATATATATTATAATCATATTACGGAAATAAAATATTAAACAAATAAAACGAAAAAACGGAATTAATGAACAAAATAATAAAATTGAACAAAGGAGATTAGGGAAAATGAGAATATCAACAGCTGAGATTAAAATGTTAATAAAAGAATGTGTCAGGTAGGGAGGAATGTACACTGCACCAGATTTTAAAGAGTATATAGTTGAAAATAGTGGAAAAGATGTTACACGTGGTCAGATATCTGGTGGTATATCTCAGCTAGTTGATACAAAAGAAATTGTTAGAGTTGGGCGTGGTTTATATGCAAAGGATATGAAGGTAACCATAAATAAAAAGAAAGATACGGATAATGCAATAGAGGATACATTAAAAATACAAATATATAATACTTTGATTAAAGTAGAGAAAGAATTAGCAACAACAATCAGTTCAATTGATATTTGGAAATTAAATGGTGAAAACTTTGAAATTGTGACAAAAATGCGTGAATTGAAAGATTCGATAGAAGATATAAAAGCGCAATGTAAACAAAATATTATATAAGAATATAATCAATATGTTTATTATTTAAGAGGAGTGAAGGATTATGGGCAAGAATGAAATCAGCTCTATTAACCCAAAGTTTTTGGAAAATATTTCTGAGGTGTTGGTGCAGGCAAGAAAAAATGCGAAAACTGCTGTTAATCTTTCTATGGTCTATGCTTATTATGAGATAGGAAGAATGATTGTAGAGGAAGAACAGCGTGGAGAACAGAGGGCGGCATATGGCACACAGCTCTTAAAGGAATTGTCTACATATCTGACAAAGAATTATGGAAAGGGATTTTCTGTTGCAAATTTAAAAAATGTTCGGCAGTTTTATAAAGTTTATTCAAAGGATCAGATTGGCGAAACAGTGTTTAGCCAATTTGAGAATCTTCCGACAGTTAGTAGTGGCAGAAAATTTTATTTAAGTTGGTCGCATTATCTGAAACTTATGCGAATTGATAACATAGATGAACGCCATTTTTATGAAATTGAATCGATTAAAAATGACTGGAGTTTGAGTGAATTAAAACGGCAATATAACACTTCTCTTTATGAGCGGCTTGCGCTCAGTACGGACAAGGACAGGATTTATCGCTTGGCAATAGAAGGACAGACGATAGAAACTCCCAAGGATGCTGTAAAAGATCCCTATGTACTGGAATTCCTTGGTTTGAAAGAATTACCAGAATATTCTGAGAGCGAATTGGAAAGTCGTATTATTGATCACTTACAGCAATTTTTGTTGGAACTTGGTACCGGATTTGCTTTTATCGGGAGACAAGTGCGTTTTACATTCGATGAAGAGCACTTTATGGTAGATTTAGTTTTTTATAACAGAATATTACGTTGTTTTGTATTGTTTGACTTGAAGATTGGGGAATTGAAACATCAGGATATTGGTCAAATGCAGATGTATGTCCATTATTATGACCGGAAAGTGAAACTGTCGGATGAGAACCCTACGATTGGTATTGTTTTGTGCAGGGATAAGAATAATGCGGTTGTGGAAATGACTCTGCCAGAGGATAATACGCAAATTTTTGCAAGTAAATATGAAACAGTTTTGCCAAGTAAGGAGGCATTACAAAAATTGCTGGAAGAACAGCTGTCTGATGAGAATGAAAATACAATGTAGGATATATTGCTTTAAAAAAATGTATACAAAACAGTTGCGTACCTATAAGAAAATGGGATTTGATATAATAAGTGGGAATCATCAGGTAATCATGGTGGATGAGGATACAGAAATATGCGGTTTTAAGCCAATTTCATGGTAAAAAAGCCGCATATTTTTTCGCTATGCGTGCAAAAATCCGTCCAGTGGACGAATTTTTGTTGTAGCAATGACTTGACATCCTCGGAAATCTATTGGCCCACTTTCTTTGCACTTTTCCGGTTCAGCCAGAGGAAGAAACCGATGTTCAGACAGATACCGACTGCTGTAGACACCGGAGCTGCAAGGCCGATTTTGGTCAGGCTGGCATTCGGTTGGATACTCATATAATAGGACAGGGGAAGTCGGATCAGAAGAGTCTGAATCAGTCCCTGGCACATCACCCAGAAGGTTTTGTCATTTCCGTTAAAATATCCGATCATACTGAACAGCACGGCAGTAAGCAGTGTCTCCGGGGCAAAGCCTTTCAGGTAGGCGTAGGCGTTCCGGATAACGGCACTTTCGGTAGTGAAGAAACCGGAGAGAACATCGCCCTTTAACAGCACGAGAGCGAAGACAAAACAACCGAAAAACAACCCCACACCGATACCGGTAAACATGGATTGTCTGGCGCGCTTCTGATTGCCGGCACCCACATTCTGAGAAACGAAAGATGCCATGGACTGCATCAGAGAGCTTGGGATCAGCATGGCAAAGTTCACGATCTTACAGGCGACCCCGTAACCGGAGGAAGCTTCGAGTCCCAGACGGTTCACAAAGGCACACAGAGCCAGAAAAGAAAGCTGCGTCAGGCACTCCTGCAGAGCCAGAGGAAGACCGATGGTAAAGAACTTTCCACACTGATCGTTCAGACGGAAATCAGACCTGCAGATCTTAAATGGCTGTTTCTTCTTTATCAGAAGAATAACCGCACACACCACACTGACAGCCTGTGCAAAAACGGTGGCGAGGGCTGCTCCGGCAGCATCCAGATGGAGTCCGGCAACGAGGATCAGATCACCGCCGATATTGACGATACAGGCAACAAGAACAAAGAGCAGCGGTGACTTACTGTCCCCCAGACCACGGAAGATCGCAGCCATCAGATTATAGGCGACGATGAAAAAAATACCGCTTCCACAGATACGCACATAACTGGTGGTCAGATCCACAGCTTCTGCAGGGGCCTGCATAAGTACGGCGATGGGATGTGCAAAAACCACCATCAGGAGAAATAAAACAATAGAAATTGCCGCAAAAACGATAACTCCGCCACCGATCACAGAACCGATCCGTTCCGGCCTTTTTTCACCCAGATAACGGGCGATGAGAATAGTGATCGCAGTAGCAAACTGAATCACGACAAAAGTAACGAGATTTAGTACCTGGCTTCCTGTGGAAACCGCGGAAAGTCCGGAGGTGGAACCGAATCTTCCCACTACCAGTAAGTCAACGGCTCCATACGCAGCCTGTAATACCAACGCTCCCAGGATCGGAAGCATAAAGAGGGCAAGTTTTTTCAGAATACTGCCCTGTGTAAAATCATTTTTTGCATTTGTCAAGGTCAGGTCTCCTTTCACACATAATCTGATGTACCGCATCGATGGTGCGGATCGTACATTTCACATCTTCTTCCGGGATACCTTCCATAAAAGAGGTGAGAGTGGTAAAAAACTGTTCGTTGTAGATGCGGGACAGTTCCCTACCGGCTTCTGTAAGAGAAAGATAGGTGATACGACCGTCTTCGGAAGAGGCAGCCTTTTTCAGATAGCCTTTGGCTTCCATCGCTTTCACCGTCCGTGTCACACCGGGTCTCGGCAGATCCAGTGCATCGCTGATATCCGATATCTTTGCCCGGACACCCTGCTTCTCCAGCATCTCAATAATATCCAGATAATGAATATACGAAGGAGTCACCCCCGCCGGCAGAGGCGGAAGCATCCCCCGGACCCGCTGCGCCAGATAACAGGCATCCATCATACGTTTCATAAGTTCAACGTTCATTGTGATACTCCTTTAATGATTACTATTGGTAATTATCAACGGTAATTATAAGAAGACAGAAAAGAAATGTCAAGAAATTATTCCAAGGTTACTGTTCACATTGCAGTTTCCGGTAAAATCAGGTAGAATAGAGCACAGGAACATAAATCATATATGGGGTAAACATGGATGAAGAAAAGAGAAAAACGAGTAGCCTATATCCTTCGGGCAGGGATGACGGTACTCACGATAATACTGATTATTTTGTTTTTCGGTATCATGTCGCTGGTCAGTGACCTCCAGGGAACGGCAAGGGTCGTAAACTACGCCGGACTGGTTCGCGGAGAGACCCAGCGGGTGATCAAACTGGAAATGTCAAAGAAGCCGGACGACGAAATGATAGCAACCGTGGAAGCGATCATCAACGGACTTCGTTTCGGAAGTGACGAACTGGATCTGGTACGGCTGGAGGATACAGAATTCCAGGGAAAAATGGATGAACTTGCAGCTTACTTTACGGAATTAAAAGAAGAAATCTCGAAAGTACGGCAAAAAGGCTATGAACAGACAGACATAATCGGCATGAGCGAGAATTTTTTCCGGATGTGTGATGAGGTAACCGGGGTTGCGGAACGATATTCACAAAAAAGAGCGACTGCATTGAACCATCTTGAAAAGATTGTAGTTGCAGATATTGTCTGCCTGGTACTTCTGATCGGTGTGGAACTGCTTCGGGCACTCCGCTTTGCGGCACAAAACAGGATCCTGCGAAAGAAAATCTATCTGGATGAATCCACAGGGCTGCCGAACAAAAACAAATGCGAAGAGATCCTGAGCGATCCCACCCCTCTCGGAGAAGAAGAGAGTACAGCCGTCTGTGTGTTTGATCTGAATAACCTGCGAATTATCAATAACAATCTGGGACATGACAAGGGAGACGAATATATCCGTTCCTTTGCCGAACAGCTTCGCCTCGCGGTAGATCCGGAAAACTTTGTCGGCAGGGACGGAGGAGACGAATTCATCGCGATTTTTCAAAAGACTGACCACTCGAAGATGCGGGAAACCTTAAAAAAGATCCGCACACAGATGGAAAACTACTCCGCAAAACACCCGGAGATGCCGATCAATTATGCGGCAGGGTACGCAATCTCCCTGGACTTTGCCGGTTCCACCCTCCGGGAACTGTTCCGGCTGGCGGATAAAAACATGTATGTGGACAAAAACAGGGCAAAGATCGAAGAAGCGGCACAAAAACAGCAGAAAGCCTATGAACTGCTGGAATGGATCAAAAAAGAAAAATACCATTTTTCGGACTGTCTGTACTGTGATGCCCTGATGGATCAGTATGCGATCCTGCGGTCAAGCACCGGCTACTTTCTCGCGGAAGACGGTAGTTATTCCGGGGCGGTGGAACAGATCGTGGAAGAACTGGCAACCGACCGGGTAAGAAAAGAATTCTGGGAGACCCTGCAGCTTACCTCCCTGGAACAGCAGCTGACAAAGGACAACCCTCAGCTGGAGATCCCCTATCGTTACAAAAAAGAGAATGTGGTTCACCGGGGAAGAGTGATCCTGAGATTTCTGGATGCCACAGAAAATGGAAGACTACACCATTTTATCCTGGGACAGGAGAGATTCCGGGACAGCAGGCAGAACCAGGTGGATGAAAAACAGGAACTGATCCGCTATTACGAGCAGATGAAACAGTCTATTCTGGAAAACAGCAATTATGTAGACGCATTAATGGAAACTGCGGAAGCGGTGTATACCGTAGATCTGACCAATGACTGCCTGGAAAATGCATTCTACCATGTGAAACGTGAAAGCATTATTATCAACCGGGAGATGCCATGCTCTTACGATGCCTACTGCAGAGAACGGAGTCAGAAGGTGACAGACGATACGCTGGAAAGCTACCGGATCATGGATTCCTCGGAAAAACTGCTGAAACGCTTCCGGGAAGGGGATAAACAGATCACCGTAGAGTACCGGGAAGAAAAACAGGATGGCAGGATGATCTGGCTTCAGAAGACGATCCTGATGTCTCAGGAACTGCTGTATGACCGGGAGACCGGAAAAGAACACAGTGCTGTACATGGAATTATCCTGTTTAAGAACACTTCGGAATTCCATAAAAAAGAAGAAGAGGAAAAAGAACGGCTGCAAAAAGCGGTGCAGGAGGCCGATGCAGAAAGCAAAGCCAAGACAGACTTCATGAACCGCATAAGCCATGATATCCGTACACCGATCAACGGCATCATGGGGATGCTGGAGATTCTTCGGAAAAATGCACACAACCCGGAGAAGATGGAAGAATGTATGGATAAAATACAGGTATCTGCCGATCATCTGCTGGCACTTGTCAACGATGTACTGGATATGAACAAACTGGAAACTGATCAGATCCGGGAAGAGAATGAACCGTTTGACCTTGAAGTGCTGATGCGGGAAGTGGCGGTACTGATGAATCCACTTCTGGAACAGAACCAGATTACACACCGGGTACACCGGAAAAATATACAGCACACAGCACTGAAAGGAAGCCCGTTACAGCTGCGCCAGATCATGCTGAACCTGTTCAGCAATGCGGTCAAATACAACAAACCGCAGGGATCCGTGGATACCGACGTGGAAGAATTATCCTGTGACGGAAAAACAGCCTGGTACGAATTCAGAATCGCAGATACCGGTATCGGCATGAGCGGGGACTTTGTAAAGAATCAGCTGTTTGAACCGTTCACCCAGGAACAATACGGAGCCAGAACACGCTATCAGGGAACCGGACTTGGAATGTCGATCGTCAAAGGACTGGTGGAAAAGATGGGCGGAACCATTCAGGTGGAGAGCGTCCGTGGAGAGGGAACCACATTTACCTTCCGTCTGCCGTTCACCGTCAGTGAGACAGCCGCTTCAGAAACAACCACAGTGGGAGAAGATATATCGGATCTTCTTCGTGACCGAAAGATCCTTCTGGTAGAGGATAATGAGATCAATATGGAGATCGCACAGTTCTATCTGGAAGAAGCAGGGGCAAAAGTAGAAAAAGCATGGAACGGACAGGAAGCAGTAGCTTTGTTTTCCCAAAACCCTGCCGGCAGTTTCGATGCGATCCTGATGGATGTGATGATGCCTGTGATGGACGGCATGGAAGCCACACAGCGTATCCGTGATCTGAAACGGGAGGATGCGGCATCGATTCCGATCATTGCGATGACTGCACAGACGACAGCAGACATCCGGGAAACCTGCCGCAAAGCAGGAATGGATGACTATATCGCAAAACCGATCCGTGAGGAAGAACTGGCGAAGGTGATCAGAAAATCGTGGAAAGTAAAAAAAGTGTAATGCTTTGCGTTGACAAAGAAGAGATTACTGACTAAAATAAAATCAGCGAGAAGTCGCTTCCGGGAGATACCATACCGGAGGCGATTTACTTTTCTATGATAAAAACGAGGAGTAGATGAGGGGAGGGAACCATATGGATAATCAGTTACCGGAACTCAAAGTGAATATGTTGGGAAGGTTCTCCATAACCTATGGAGAACAGCCGATAACCTTCAAGATAAACTCGGCAACCAAAGCAGTAAAACTACTGCAGATTCTGTTACATTCCAGTCTGGTGGAGGACCGCGGGAGCACAGGAATCCCAAGAGCACAGCTGCTTGACGATCTCTTTGGAAGAGAAGAGCTGGCAAATGTGGGCAATAACCTGCGTGTGACGGTATTCCGTCTGCGCAAGATGCTGATCGAGGCGGGACTGCCGGAATATGAGTATATCGTAAAAGAAAAAGGTGTCTTTTACTGGCGCAGCCCGATGAAAGTGGATCTGGATGTGGCACGCTTTATGGAACTTGTCAGAGAAGGAGAAGAAGAAGTAGACGAAACCAGGAAGATGAATCTGTGGGAGAAGGCCTGCAGGCTGTACAAAGGAGAACTTCTTCCGATGCAGTCCGGAGAAGACTGGGTCATCATGAACAGCGTCCGTTACAAAGACAAATATTCCAAGATACTCCGCCGGCTGTGTGCCTACAGAAAAGAACAGCACGAATACGACACCATTCTGGAACTGACAGACAATGCCATCGAGATCTATCCGTTCGACGAATGGCAGTCCTTAAAAATTGATGCCCTGATGGGTATGAACCGCTACAAAGAAGCATATCAGCTGTACGATGCGACTTCAAAAATGTTCTTTGAAGAACTGGGAATCACACCATCCGAGCGCATGATAAACCAGTTCCAGGAGATGAGCGAACGGATGGGAAGAAAATACCATGCGGCAGGAGAGATCAAGGAAGACCTGAAAGAACCGGAGTACGAAGACGGTGCCTTCTACTGCAGCCTGCCAAGCTTCCGGGATAACTACCGGCTGGTGCGTCGGCTGATCGAGCGAAACGGACAGTCCGCATTCCTTATGGTATGCTCCCTGACAGACGGCAACGGCCATCCGATGGAAAACCGGGAAAAGCTGGATGTGATGTCCATGGAACTGCACCGGGCAGTAAAAAACAGTCTGCGCCGCGGAGATTCCTTTTCCAAATACAGCCCGTCTCAGTTCCTGATCCTTCTGGTCGGCACCAACTAGGAAAACTGTGACATTATCTTCCGGCGTATCGCCGCACGGTTCACACAAAAACATGGATCCTGGAACAAATATCTGGAATATTACGTATCATCCATCGCAGACGTGGAGAATCCAAATGCAAGATTAAGCTTTCAGAAAAATGAATTTCGCTGGAAATAGGCAACAGGAACAGGAGTGTGAAACATGAGTCAATTTTGGAATGGAGAAGTACTGGCAGCACCGAACCTGATCACGGTGTGTGTGGACGAAAGTCAGGCCAGCGAGATATCCGGCCGACTATATCACGGTTATTCCCAGGAGCCACAGTCCTTTGAAAATGTCGTGCAGCTGATCCGTTACATGGCAGACTTTTACGACAGCATTCGTTTTCCGGAATCCTCCGTGGTCCTTCGGGAGTTCACTTCGGAAAAGCGTGCGATGGAGGAACTACATGAAAAAAGTATGGAATATCAGCAGCTGATGGAACAAAGCGGCATCTGTGCCACCTTCCACATCTTTGTCAAATACCGCCAGAACGCCACCTGGCAGGGTTCGGTGACCTGGGTGGAAAAAAAAGAAAAGCAGCAGTTCCGCAGCGCTTTAGAATTATTAAAACTGATAGAGAGTGCTTTGGATGAAGAGGAGGGAGAAAACCATGAAAAGTAGAAATAAAAAAAGACTTCTGGCATTGGTGCTTTGCATGGTCGTTGCCATAAGCAACAGCAGCTTCATATTCGCATCCGAGACCGGACAGGCCGAATACCCACAGGAAGCGGAAGTACAGACTCAGGACGAAGCCGTTGCCGATGACATGGACGTGGCTGCTTACGCAGCAGATGAAGGCCAGGCAGTAGCCGACGAACAACCCGCGGCCGTGGAACAGGTTGCCGCAGAACCGGCCGCAGAACCGGAAACAACCGCCGAGACACCGGCAGCCCAGCCGGTAGCGGAAGCACCTGCAGCAGAACAGCCGACAACAGAGGCACCTGCAGCAGAGACACCGGCAGCCCAGGAACCTGCAGATGCACCGACCGAGGAGACAGCTCCCGCAGCAGAAAATGCTACGGCGGAAACTCCTGAGGAAGATACAACACAGGCGGAAGCTGAAAACCAGCAGCTCACATGGAGTCAGGTTGTTGGAAACACAACCGTTAACGTAACCGCAGAAGCAGGAGCACTTCCCGCAGACGCACAGCTTTCCGTAACAGAGATCACTGCAGAAGACGAAGTAAAGGAAATCGAAAAAGCAGTAGAAGAAAAAGCGATCGAAGAACAGTTTTCCATCAAGAATATCTTCTCCTACGATATCAAATTCCTGGTAAACGGTTCCGAAGTACAGCCAACCACTCCGGTACAGGTCAGCGTAGACACCCCGGAGATTACATCCAGCGAGGATGCAGCAGTACTGCATGTGGATGATAACAACGTAGCGGAAGACATGAAGGGTGCTGTTGACGGAGAGGGAAAAGTCGTATTTGATGCTCCGCATTTTTCGAGATATGTTATTGTCAATCGAGGAGAATCAAAAGTAACGATTAACTTACAACATTATTATTATGAGGATGGTAAAGAAAAACAGTTATATGCAGATAAAACGTTTCATCTGAATGTTGGCGATAGAATTGATAATTATAGTAAATCAGCAAATTACAATGTAAAAGAAGTAAAAGAACAAGCTGAGGATGGTTCTTTTAAAGAAGTAAAAGATTTACAAAATATCCAGGTTACTGCAGATAAAACCTATCGCATTTACTATGAGGAGAATACAGGCAGTACTCAGGGAGAAGTAAAATTCTGGGACTATGATATAACGGGAAATAACAACATTAATAGCGATAGTCATTACTCTCGAGGAAATGTACAATCTACGCCAGATGAGTGGGGAAATTATACTAACCGCATGACTATGGGTACTAAAGGTCAAAATGGATTATCCACATATAACGCCTACGGCACCAAGCCTAATTCAAATGACAAGCTAAATGCAAATGATTATAATCATGAAAACCCTACTTTAGGACTGTTAAGTGGACTATCTACCGATTATAAAACAGTTTTATGGAATGTCGATCAGCCTGGATTCTTTACAGATGAGTGTGAAGGCGAAGGAAAGACTATTTATAAAAATTATAAACTGAATTTTAATCGAAGAGGTAATCATTATACACTTGATTCAGTGCTGACACCGAGTAATGAAACGAAAAAAGCGGGGGAAGGTTTTTGGCCATTCGGACATGAAAAATATTACTTTGGAATGCGCTATGATGTGGAATTTGAAATTGGTGATTATGTTGGACCAATGGATTATAAGTTTACTGGTGACGACGACTTGTGGGTTTTGTTAGATGGAAAAGTAGTTATTGATGTCGGTGGTATCCATGACGCATTAGAAGAAAGTACAGACTTGTGGAAAGACCTGGGATACCCTGATGGCAAAAGACCTGAACCTGATGATACAGCAGCAAAAACAAAAAAACATCGAATCACTGTACTCTATATGGAACGTGGAGCCGGAAAATCCAACTGTAAGATGGAGTTCACATTACCAAACAGCCGGATTTTGGATGTTACAGAAGTTCCCAAGGCTACATTATCTCTGAAAAAGGTGAATTCTAAGGATGAAGCTATTTTAGGAGCAACATTCAAATTGGTTAGCAAAGCAGCTGGCAATGATTCCGTTGAAGTAACATCGGATACGAATGGTTTTGTAACATTCAATGACTTGAAAGAAGGTGTAGAATACACACTTACAGAAGAGAGCGTACCAGGAAATTATATTGCAGAGACCACAATCTGGACAGTAAAACTGGAAAGAGATTCTTCCAATACTTTAAAAGCGGTTCTCTACAATAATGATACTAAATTGGAGACTGCCGCTGATGGAATATATCACATAGTTAACTATAAACCGGAAGAATTAGTAAATCAGAGTGTAGAGAGCAATAAGACGGTTTCTCTTCTGGACTGGAATCAGAGAACATATAAAATTGATCTTACAGCTAGTTCAAAAGTAACGCAGTCAACAACCGTGTCTGTTCCGTTTGATATTGTAATGGTATTGGATGTATCTGGTAGTATGGGGGATTCTTTTTACGAGTATAGCAAATATACAGGAAAACTTGATACAAAAAAAGATAAAAATTATTATTACATAAAGACATCCAGTGGAATCTATGAGGAAATTAAATATGAAGATAGACAGTGGAAATACAAAGATACCTACACTGATCAATATGTAAAAGTTACTCAAGGCAGTACAGACATATTTACAAAAGAAGAGTCCGGAGAGAAATTAGCGGCATTGAAAAATGCAGCTACAAGTTTTGTGGATAATGTGGCAACAAAAAATCCAGATAATCGTATTAGTGTTGTGACTTTTGCTGGATCAAGTTACATAAACCCTAAAAGCAAAATAAAAGAAAATAATGATGGAAAGATTTTATTACGAACAGGTAACTCAATCAGCACAATTAAATCATGGATAACTGGTTTAGTAGCGGATGGGGCAACCAATTCGGCAGCAGGTTTAGGTAGTGCAGTTAACGTATTTGATTCAAAGAATAGTGGAAAATGGGAAAATGTCACACAAAATACTGGAAGACAAAAAATGGTTGTTTTCCTTACTGATGGTGTTCCTACAACGGGAAGTACTTTTGACACAGATGTAGCGGAAAATGCAATAAATAACGCAACAAGATTGGAACAACAGGAAGCTGTTATTTATTCTTTGGGTATATTTGATTCGGCAGGATATAAAGGTAAGATTAGTGGAGGTACTGTAAAGCAAATTGATGACTACATGAAGGGCGTTGCTTCATCCGATGAAAAATACATGACAGCAGATAGCGTAAGCAGTTTAAATGGTTTGTTTGATAGCATTACAAATAGCATGCCAGTATCTGTAACAGCTACAGTTACAGACGTAATTGACAGTCGATTTAAATTGACAGATGTTTCGCGTGCTGCATTAGTAGCAGATGGTGCAACAATACAGGACAACGCTGATGGCTCCACTACGATCACCTGGGCAAATACTGAGATTCCTGGGAAAAAAGACTCCGGTACTTCAGATATTGAAAGAGCTGGATGGCATAAAGAAATTTTCATCAAAGCCAAAGATGAATACATTGGTGGAAACGATGTTCCGACAAACGGCGCCGGTTCAGGAATTAATATTGATAACAATCATGCAGAATTTCCTCAGCCAACCGTTAACGTAAAAGTCGACTTTAACATCGGCAAAGATGAAACCGTTATCTTTAAAGGAGATGAACTATCACAATATTTCAACAATGACGTAGCGAATGGAATCACAAAGCTTGTTTCAACGACTGGATCAGAGTACACAATGCTTGGTGATGTAAATGTTTCAACAAAATGGTATACCGATGAAGCATGTCGGAATGAAACAACAATAGAAGCAATCCGGGCAGCAAAGCCAACTGCAGATACTGTTTATTACGCAAAAGTAACAGTAACTCCAAAAACAGATGGTTCAGCATCACGTGCTAATTCAGTTGGTGATGGGAAGGCATCTGGAGGATACTACAAAGTTGATTCAACAGGTGTCGCAAAGACTGGCACTTATACTGTAAAGGTTGTTTCCGGTGCAATTCAGATTGAAAAACAGTTGGAAACAGAAGCAGCAACAAATGAAACATTTACTTTTAGAATTACAGGAACAGATGTAGATGAATTTACTTCAATAGATGTTTCGATTACTATAAATGCTGGAGAAACAAATGGAACACTTTCAGATGAAGATTTGGAGAAGTTGAACGCTCTTCCTCGTGGAACTTATGAAGTAACAGAAGTTGATACAAATGGTTACACAATTCAGGATGTCAAGGCAAAGGATGAAACAAATTGTTATTCCAAAGTTGTAGATGACAAAGTTTCCTTCACGCTGGGAAGCGATAGCGACCAGAAAGATGTAATCAAAGGGAAGACTTATGAGACAGCAGGAATCCTTGGAGTAGCCGCTTTTAAAAATGAAAAAGTAACTTCAAACTGGGGCATCAAAAAAGTAAGTGCAAGTAATAATGACTATATGATTTCCGGTGCAGTATTTAAATTAGCACCGACCGCAAGTGGTTCTTCACTACCTACTTATTACGGTAAGTCTCAGGATGGTGGAACAGTAAAATGGTATAGGGACCCTGATTGTACAACTGAGATTACTGAAACAATCCGAAAAGGAAGGTATACCTTATCAGAAATTACAGCACCGACTGGATACGTACGTAGTACAGAAACTTGGAGTATCGAGATTGCTTCAAAAGGAGCGTTAAAATCAATCCAATCCGGTGGTAAGGAAATTGCAGAGGATAAGATAAAGAAAGAAACTGTAGGTGAAAAAGAGGTTGTATATTACTTATATGAAAACGAGGTAGTCTACGATCTTCCATCCACCGGTCACACCGGAATCTTCAACATCCTGATGAGTGGAATCCTGCTGATGTTCGCAGGCATTCTGATCATATACAAGATGAAAGGCAAGGGGGTGCTGAAAAAATAAGGAAACTTAATATTTCAGTGGCCTCCGAGCCACAACAATGATTTCCAGTGCAAATAAAAGGAGAAAAGGCACTGAAAATAAAAAAAGAGAGGAAATAAAAAAGAAAAGGAGAAAATCATATGAGTAAAGTGAAAAGAATCTTATCAGTGATTATGGCGATGGTAATGGTACTGGCAATGAGCGTACCTACATTCGCAGCAGATGGAAAGGCAACAATTACACTCAAAAACTTTGAAAAAGCTAATAAAGTTGAGTACATGCAGATTATCCAAAAAGATGCAACCAAAACTTCTGGTTGGGCATTTGTAAATGGAGCAGGAGCATGTTTTACAGCTGCATTTGGACTTAATGATTCAGATGATGCACAGCAGCAGGTTATCTGGGGATTAATCCAGTATAAAGATAATTCTGTTGTATTGCCGACAGGTGTAACAGCAACAGAAGCAACAGCAGCAAAGATTGACTTAGCATTAAGTAAAGTTGCAGCACTTACTGGATTCACTGAAGCAACAGATAAAGATAAAACAAAAATTGAAGTAAGTGCAGCTGGTGTTTATGCAATCAAAGCAGAAGAAACAGGATTTACTTATAAAACAGCAACAGCATATGTAGGATTTGGAGAACCATATCCAACATTAACAGGTGCAGAAGTAACAGCTAAAAAGTCTCCAACATCAGTAGACAAAACAGTAGCAGATGACGATCATGTAGTAGCAATCGGAGATATCGTAACTTATACAATCGAAGCATATGTACCATTTATTGATGCGGCTAATACAGATAACAGAACATTTACAATCACTGATAAAATTACTGGTGCAGATTACTACTTAGCCGGTCCAAACTCTGTTAACAGTGTTACAATGGAAGACAAAGATGGTCAGGTTGGTGAAATCGTAGTAAATAAAGATGGTAAAGGATTTACTATTGATTTAAGTAAATTAGTTGAAGATACAGCTAATCCAAATGCAGGAAAGAAAATCACAGTTACTTATACTGCAAAAATAAAAGAATTAACAGTAGAGAATACAGCAGGTAGCCATGCAGCAGACGTAGAATACGGCGGAAATAATGTACCAGTTAAATTATTCACTGGAGAAATTACTTTATTAAAATATGGTGATAGTGATGTAACAAACGTATTAAAAGATGCTGAATTTGAAGTATCTAAAGATGAAGCAGCTACACCATTAAAATTCAAACTGCAAGAAAATGGAAATTATAGATATGCTCCAGATGCAGAAGATGCTAGTACAGTTGTTAAAACAAATGCAGAAGGTAAAATCGTTGTAGAAGGTTTAAATGTTGGTACTTATCACTTTAAAGAAACAAAAGCACCGGAAGGATATTCCATTAATACAGACGGTAAAGACATTACGCTTACTCAGACTGGCGTAGCTACAGGTATTGTTAAAGCTTCTGACAAGTTGAATGATACCAAACTTAACGCTCTGCCATCCACTGGTGGTATCGGTACAACAATCTTCACAATCGGCGGTTGCGCGATCATGATCGTAGCAGCTGGTCTGTTCTTCGCAACAAGAAGAAAAACTCAGAAATAATTAATCATAAGGAACCCCGTACACTCTTATGAGGAACGGAAGAACCCATGAAAACGGGGCGGCTCGCCCGCCCCGTTTTTGATAAAAAAGCATGACACGACAGCATATAGTTTTTAACATAAAAGTTGAATAAGATACAACAGTAAGGAGAGCCCGGATGAAGAAAAAAATATCAATTGTATTAGCAGGAATTTTGTTTTTAGCCGGTTTGTCCTTGTTGCTGTATCCGCTGGTGGCAAATCAGTGGAATAACTACAGACAGAGCCGACTGATCTCGGAATATGAATCTGTAGTAAAAGACGAATCAAGGAAAGGAACCATCAATTATGAAAAGGAATGGGAGCGGGCCGATGCGTATAACCAGTCTCTTCTTCCAAGCATCCTTCCCGATTCTTTCGCAATCGCAGCAGCATCCGATAAGCCCGGTGAGGAATATATGTCCTGTCTGAACATCCTGACAGATGAGATGATGGGATATGTGGAAGTGCCGAAGATCAATATCAAGATCCCGATCTTCCACACCACTTCAGAAGAAGTGCTCAGTAAAGGAGCCGGTCATCTGGAAGGAAGTTCCCTTCCGGTAGGTGGAGAGAATACCCATTCGGTAATCTCTGCACACCGTGGTCTTCCAAGTGCCAGTCTTTTCACAGACCTGGATCAGCTGGAAGACGGAGATCATTTTCTGATCCGTGTACTGGATCAGACACTTTGCTACGAAGTGGATCAGATCCATATCGTGGAACCGGAGAATACCAGTGATCTGGCAGTGGAGCCGGGACAGGATCTGGTAACTCTTCTGACCTGTACTCCATACGCGGTCAACACGAAACGTCTTCTGGTAAGAGGGCATCGCGTACCGTATGAGGAAGAGACGATCGAGAAGGAAGAGAAAGAATCTCCGATGAGTCTCTATACCAACTATCTGTTATGGGTAGTGGTAGGGCTTGCAGTAACCGCAGTGCTGATCATATTCTTATGGCAGTACGACAAACGGTATAAGAGAAAAATGAAAGAAAAACAGGCAGCAGCAGGTGGGGCACCAAAAGATGCCTCTGACCGGAAAGAGGAAGAGAGATGAGAAGAAAATTATCGGGAATTCTCTTTGGTCTGCTGTTTCTGGTAGGATTTGGGATCCTTGCCTACCCCACGGTATCCAATCAGTGGAATACGTACCGGCAGAGCAGGCTGATCAGTAATTATGAACAGGCGGTCAGCGATATGCAGCCGGAGGATTACACGAAAGAGTGGGAAGCGGCGAGAGAGTTCGACAGTACTCTGGTACAGAATAATATATATGGTGATGTGTTCGGCAGTGATGATGTGGACATGAAGGACACAGACTACTGGAAGGTTCTGAATGTGGCAGGTGATGGCGTGATGGGGTATCTCTCCATCCCGAAGATCAATATCAAGCTTGCCATCTACCACGGAACCGCGGAGGATGTTTTACAGACGGGGATCGGTCATATGAACGGCACATCCCTTCCCATCGGCGGAGAGAGTACCCACAGTGTACTTGCCGCTCACAGAGGTCTTCCGGCAGCCAGATTATTTACGGATATTGACCAGTTGAAGCAGGGGGATATGTTTTATATCCATGTACTGGATGAGACGATGGCATATCAGGTAGACCAGATTCTGGATATGGTAGATAAAGATGATCACGAGACACTGGAGGAGGCACTGCAGATCCAGGAGGGAGAAGATCAGGTGACCTTATTCACCTGTACCCCATATGGTGTCAATTCCCACCGGCTTCTGGTCCGGGGAACGAGAGTTCCGTATAACGGCGAGGAAGAAGTGGAGAGTACACCGGTAGACAGCATGTTGCGTGCCATCCAGAATTATTATATGTTATACTTAATCTTAGGATTAGCAGTGACACTGCTTGTGATACTGATCATGAAGTTCCTGTTTGACCGGAAGAATAAGAAACGCTCCGGTAAGACGGATGATATGTCGAAGGAGGGATAGAGGTGACTATGAAAAAGAGAATAAAAACCGCAGGGGCGCTGACCCTTGCAGCAATAACTGTTTTATCAGCAGCCGGTTTATCCAGTGTATATGGTGCTCTTGGAGTAGAGACAGGTAGCAAGTGCTCTCTTACATTTACATTGGACGGCACGGAGTTCGATGAGCTTCGTAGCCTGGAGATTCCGGTAGATGTGTACAAGGTAGCGGACATTACAGAAGAAGCAGTGTATGACACTACAAACTATACAGATTTTGCCAAACTGGGACTGGAAAAAGTAAGCAGTACTACCACCGCAGAGGAATGGGCACAGATGGCTGAGATGGCCATGGAGACTGTAGAGAAAAAGAAAATTGCACCAACCGAAAAGGTAAAAGTTACCAAACCGGAAGGCGCAGCGGAATCCACCGGTGTTATTAACAACCTGGCGACCGGTATGTATCTGGTACAGGCCGAAACCGTGCAGACCAGTGAGTACACCTATGATTTTACCCCATATCTGGTATCTCTTCCGAATAACTATTATTCCAAAGAGAACCCGGACGATACCTGGGTATATGATGTGACAACCGGTATGAAGCCGCAGCAGACACAGCGTTACGGAGATCTGGAGATCTTCAAGGATCTGACAGAGTACAATGCTTCCCTTAAGGATGCACTCTTCGTCTTCCAGGTAGAAGGCACCAGAAACGGTGAACAGGTCTACAGTGATGTAGTTTCTATTAAGTTCAACCAGGCAGGTAAAAAATCAGTCCTGGTGAAACATCTTCCGGCAGGAACAAAAGTTACTGTTAAAGAAGTGTATGCAGGCGGAAGTTACAGCAACACTTCCGGTGAGACACAGGAAGCAGTGATCGTTGCCGAGGGAGTTACAGGTAATCCGGCAAGTGTTAGCTTTACCAATACTTACAACGGAAAATTGATTCCGGGAACCGGTATTGTGAACCATTTTGAGAAAAAGAACGGCGAGTGGGACTGGGAACAGCAGACAGATGAACCCGCCAGTGCCAATTAGGGAAAGGGGTGCAGGATATGAGAAAATTAAGTAAAAAAAGTCTTTGCCTTGCAGCCGCAGCCCTGACACTGACAGCGGGAATCAGCGCAGGAACAGCGATGGCGTATTTTACCACGTATGCGGAGGCTTCCGGTAATGTAACCCTGAATATGGGATTTACGGAGACAACGTCTACAGAGGAATTCAGTAACTGGACCAAACATGTGACCGTGAAGAATACCGGTGATTTTGCATGTTTTGTCCGTGTAAAAGCACTGGCAGGAAAAAAATATCAGGACGGCCTGCAGTACAGTGATTCTGATGGAAAGTGGACACCGGGAGAGGAAGGCTATTATTATTACAGTGAGCCGGTCGCTCCGGGAGAGAGCAGTTCGGTTCTGGATATTAAGATCGACAGCAAGGATACAGAAGACAGTTTTAATGTAGTTGTCGTTCAGGAATCCACAAAGGTTTTATATAATGAAAACAACGAACCGTACGCAGACTGGACACAGATCGCTGATACCAGCGAGACAGCCGGAGAATAGGAGGGTGAGAGATGAGTAAGAAAAAGAAAATGCCCCTTGGGGGACTGACCGTGGCTCTTCTTTCCGCTTCTGTGGTATTGCTGGCAGGAAGTACGGTGGGAAGTGCCAGAGCGGCATTGACTTATTACAGTGAGAACTATGGCGCACAGGTAGAGGTTTCCAATATCGGTGTCAGCCTGGTGGAAAATGACAAGGTGATCAGCAAGAGAGATTACGCATCCAACGGAAAATGGGATGAGGCAACAGGTGATCTGCTGACAGGTCTGAAAGAAGAAAAGATCGTACCGGGAAAACAGTACGAGGAAGCGATCAAGGTGACAAACAGTGGTTCCATCGACAGTTATGTCCGTGTGATCCTGAAGAAGAGCTGGACGAATAAAGAGGGTGTGAAAGATACCACTCTTTCCCCGGATCTGATCGATCTGAATCTGAAAGAGGGAAGTGGCTGGGTGATCGATAAGAATGCATCTACAAAAGAGAGAACCATTCTTTATTATACAGGTATCCTTCCGGCAGGAAAAAGCACACCGGCACTCAGCGATACGCTGACGATCGACGGCAGCATCGCTACCAAGGTAAAACAGGATGTCACAGAAAAAGACGGTTATAAAACCATCACCACAACCTACGCATACGATGGTTATAATTTCCAGCTTGAAGCCGAAGCAGATGCAGTACAGACGCACAACGCACAGGATGCCATCAAGAGTGCCTGGGGTGTGGATGTAGACGTAGACGGCAATGGCAATATCAGCTTACGATAGGAGGGTGCAGAAGATGAAAAAAAGAATTTTGTGCCTTGCCATGGCAGCGATCATGGCCGTAGGCATACATACAACAGCATTTGCAGAGACACTGCAGGGAGGGTCTGACTGGAAGGTAGAATTCAACGGTTCCAAGATGAGCAGTAATTTTACTTCCGCAGACATGAAGAAAGATATCTTCCAGTTACAGCCGGGAGATACCATGGAACTTCAGGTAGGACTGAAGAACACCAGTGAGAAAGATGCAGACTGGTATATGACCAACGAAGTATTAAAATCTCTGGAAGACAGCCAGAGCATCGCAGAAGGCGGCGCATATGGTTACAAGCTGACTTATGTGGGACCGGATAAGAAGGAAACCGTATTATATGACAGTGAAACCGTAGGCGGCGAGGATGCCCAGAAGGGAGAAGGTCTTCACCAGGCCACCGATGCACTGGAGAAGTATCTGTATCTGGATCGTCTCTCCAAAGGTGATGTAGCTTCTGTTCATCTGACAGTAAAGCTGGACGGTGAGACACAGGGTAATGATTATCAGGATACACTGGCAAGTCTTCAGATGAGTTTCGCAGCCGATCCGGTGACGGTAACAACCGTAACGAAGAAGGGCGAAGACAAAGTTGTCAATAAGACAGTAACCAAGACAGTGCAGACACCGACAAAGAATGTTGTGAGATCCCCGAAAACAGGTGATACCACTCAGATCCTTGCCATCAGTGCGGTAGCGCTGGCAAGCGGTGTGATCCTTCTGATCCTGGCAGTGGTACTGATCAAGAAGCGAAAAGAGGAGAAAGGAGAGGGTCAGAGATGAAAAAAATGTATAAGATAGCCACAGTTCTTCTGGCCTTTTGTTTTCTGCTTGGATCGGTTCCTATGAGTGTTAAGGCAGAGGATTATAAGTATCAGGTAACGATATTCAGCGGTAAGCAGGGAGCTTTTTCCGGAACTGCAGGTCTGGTAGTAAAGGGAGCAGACTACAGTGTTTCCAATACTGCAGATGCTATCGTGATCAAAGATCTGAATCCCGGAGATACCGTAAGTTTTGAAGCAAGATCCGGTGCAGTAGCGCTGGATAAGGACAGCAAGTATTATGTGCAGGGTATTCGTATCAGTGGACGTGATAATAATGCCGCAGTAGAGAATTCTTCTTTTGAAGTAACCGGAGATCAGGAATACGTAGTAGCATACGGAATCAAAGGCGATCAGGTAGCTTACACCATCAATTATCAGGATGCCAACGGCAACAAGCTGGCAGACAGCCAGACCTTCTATGGTAATGTAGGTGACAAACCGGTGGTTGCATATACCTATATCGATGGTTACACACCGGAGTACAGAAATCTGACCAAGACCTTATCTGCCAATGCAGCAGAGAACGTATTTACCTTTAATTATCTGCCATATGAGACCGTAACCGTGACAACACCGGGACAGACCATCACCAACACCACCGAGCAGACAGTTACCGTACCGGGAGGTACAACAACTACAACCGGTGGTACTACCGGAACAACCGGTGGAACTACAGGCACAACTGGTGGAACTACAGGCACAACCGGTGGCACAGGAACCAATGCCAATGGCGGTAACGCAGCAGGCACAACCACCGGAAACGGTGATGCACAGGGCACAGATGCCACAGGTGGAACCGGCAATGGCGGACCTGGCAATGTAACAGATAATCAGGGAACAGAAGGCACAGAAAACGGCGGAACCACCCAGGATGCACAGGGTAACGAAGACACCACCACCATCGGTGATGAAGATACACCAAAAGCAGACCAGGATCTGAAAGATCTGGACGATGAGGATGTACCGAAGAGTGACAAAGACCTGGATGGCAACAAGGAAGTAAAGAAGAGCCTTCCTCTGGTAGCCGGCGTTGGTATCGGCGTAGCAGCACTTGCAGCACTTGCAGCAGGTATTGTGATCGTCAGAAAACGTGTACACAGATAATCAGACAGTGGAAAGAACAGTGAGACTGCTGTATGGAGTTAAAACAAAACTCCATACAGCATTTTTTTGTTGTCCATGCAAATTAAAGTCGCGAAAGGTATTCTATTTTGTATAAAACAACATATAAAGAAGATTTGCTTTCTTTCACGTAATGTATTATAATATACATATGTGTCTCACGGAAGGAACGAAAATCATATTTTCCGTGAAAGTGTAATACAACTCAGGGAAGTGGTTGTTTCAGGAGGCTGTAAACAGAAGTATGCAAACATGTGGAACGTATATGAAGAACAAAAAATTGAAGAACCAACAGGTTTTGTATGTAAAAATGTTCGGTGATTTTTCCCTGAAATATCAGGGGAGATCTTTGATCGCAAAGAAGAAAAAAGAGACGCAGTTTGCACTGGTATTGCAGTTGATTTTCCATAGCGGAGAAGAGGGGATCAGCCGGGAACATCTGGAGAAGGTTTTGTTTGGTGAACGGACATTGGACGATGCGAATCATGCGATCCACAGCCTGATTTATAATATCAGAAAGAAGCTGGAGCAGACAGGGCTTCCGAAAGGAAAATATATTATTTCCAGAAGGGGAAGATTTTACTGGGACAAAGAGATTCCGTTTGAAGAGGATGCGCAGTTGTTTGAAGAGTACTGCAGCAGAGCATGCAGGGCAGGAGACTGGGAGGAACGGATGGAGCTGTGCTGGAAAGCTGCTTTGCTGTATAAAGGTGCTTTTCTTAAGGACTCTGAGCAGGAAGGTTGAGTAAAAGAGGAACGGGAGCGTTACCATATCATGTTCCGGAAGCTGATAGAATATATGGCAGAGCTTCTGCGGAAAAAGAAGGCATATATTCAGCTGGAGAAGCTGGGCCGGCATGTATCAAAAGCAGCGCCATATGAAGAAGGGGAACTGCTGGTGATCGAGGCACTGACCGGTATGGGAAGAACGGAACAGGTAGAGATTCTGTATGTGGAAACCGTGGAAAAGTATCGTCAGGTCTATATGGAAGAAGAACTGTGCAAATTAAAGGATTTCCGGAGAAAAATCGAAGAACAGCTTGACCATCCGTATGATATACTGGATAATATACAGGAGAATATGGCAGAACAGCTGGAAAAGGTACAGGAGCCATATCAGTGTAACTGGATGGTGTTCCGGGAGATTTATCATATGGTTGCACGTATGATAGAGCGAAGCGGTCAACAGGTGCAGCTGATGTTATGTACAGTAACGGATATGGAGGAACATCCCATCAGATCCGATGAATGTGCAGAGGTACTGTCACGGTATATATGGGAAAGTATATGCAGAAGTATTCGTGCGGGAGACGTAGTTACCCGTTACGGGAAGGGACAGTATCTGGTGCTTCTGATCAATACAAAACCGGAGGATTGTCAGGAGATCCAGAAACGCATCGATGCACAGTTCCGGAAGAAAGATACCGTGTATGAGATCCGGTACAGCGTGAAGTCTGTCAGAAGTCTGAATAATGCAAAGGATGATCAGAGCCTGTCATAAGGTGTTTTTTGGCAGGCATCGGTTCTGGTACAGGATATGGGAAAAAAGAAGAAAGAAAAAAGAGGGGCACTGGCAGGATGTGCCCGGGTCTGTAAGATATTCGGAACGGTCTGTCTGGTGGCAGTGATTCTTGTATGTCTGCCATTAACCCTTCCGCGGGTCTTCGGGTATGAGATCTATACAGTCATCAGTGGAAGTATGGAGCCGGCGATACCGGTGGGAAGTCTGGTCTATGTACAGCCTGGAGCACCGGAGGATGCCGAGACAGATGATGTGATCGCATTCCACAGTTCTATGGATACGGGAGCGATCATCACACACAGGGTTATCAAAAATGATATAGTAACCGGTCAGATCCACACCAAGGGTGATGCAAATGAAAAAGAAGATCTGTATCCGGTGGGCTATGATTATTACATGGGAAAGGTAGTGTATTCTGTTCCGGTGCTTGGACGGGTACTTGCATTTTTCGTGACATTTCATGGTAAGATCGCAGCGGGAAGTCTGATCGGACTCGCGATTCTGTTACAGATCATCGGTGGAGTGCTGGACTCGGCGGATGAGAAGAAACAGGCAAAAATATCGCAGAAATAGCTTTGCGATATTAGCAGAAAATAGTATAATAACAGTAGCTGTGAAAGATGAGACAGTTACTAAGAAAAGAAGGTAACCGGGGCAGCAGCCTGCAGTTACCTTCTGTGTTATAGAAAGAAGGACAGGTACGATGGGATTTAAAAAAGTTGATGTGAAAACACTCGAGATGAAACCTTTTGAGAAGATCGGTTCCGAATGGATGCTGATCTCCGCAGCAAAAGACGGCAAAGCCAATACAATGACCGCTTCCTGGGGCGGCATCGGCGTTCTGTGGGGTAAGAATGTGGCAACAGTATATATCCGCCCGCAGCGTCACACCAAAGAATTCGTAGATGCAGGTGATACATTTACCATCAGTTTCTTCGGTGGCAAGCACATGAAAGAACTGGGCTACCTCGGCAAAGTCTCCGGCAAAGATGTCCCGGACAAGATCGAACAGTCCGGTCTGCATCTGACAGAAGTAGACGGTCAGCCGGGATTCGAAGAGGCCACACAGGTGTTGGTATGCAGAAAGCTTTACCATGACGAGATCAAACCGGAAAACTTCTATGAAACGGAAGAAGATGAAAGATGGTATCCGGAAAAAGATTATCATACCATGTACATCGCTGAGATCCGGGAGTGCTGGGTGAGAGAGTAAAGCAGAAAGTACAAAAGAAGAGTCGGAATCCTGAAAGGTAAGACAGGTTTCCGGCTTTTTTGCATGGAAGGTGAGGCAGGATTGGCTGTTTCTGGTTGCGGAAGTAAGGAAAAGAGACATATAATAGATGTTGCAGGGTAACTATTCAGTTGCCACTGTCCCGCGAGGTGTTTTGACATGAATATGTCAAAATCCCGAGACATACA
>OFMO01000494.1_pt1 | contig 32453 bp, 29 predicted proteins | sample 1541821 | NCBI WGS metagenome assembly OFMO01 (sample SAMN04209253, study PRJEB22552) | human gut metagenome | biome: gut; material: feces | host: Homo sapiens | place: USA: Oklahoma | reverse complement strand
CAACCTCCTTTTGTCAACACCTTTTTTACCCTTTTTTTGACTTTTTTTGAAAAAAGTTGCTTTTTCCTCATTTTTATGCTTTTTTCTCCTCTCTTTATCCTTTGTCATTGCAATCAAAATCAAAGTATTGTACAATAAACCTTGCTTTTAAATCCACATTATATCATAAGGAGATTCCTTTATGCCAATCAATATTCCCAATGATCTTCCTGCATGGGATACTCTCGAGCAGGAAAACATCTTTATCATGTCCGAAAAACGCGCACGTTCACAGGACATCCGTCCTTTGCGAATTCTGATTCTCAATCTGATGCCCAAAAAGATTGATACCGAACGCCAGCTGCTGCGTATGCTCAGCAATTCGCCGCTTCAGGTGGATGTGGAACTTCTGCAAACCGCTACCCACGCCTCTAAAAATACCCCTTCTGACCACCTTCTCAAATTTTATCAGGTTTTTCAAGATATTCGTGAGCAGTACTTTGATGGAATGATTATCACCGGTGCTCCGGTGGAGCAGATGGAGTTTGAACAGGTTTCTTACTGGCAAGAGCTGTGTACCATTATGGAATGGTCCAAAACACACGTCCACTCTACCCTCCACATCTGCTGGGGAGCACAGGCTGCGCTGCACTACCATTACGGTCTGCAAAAGACCCAACTGCCGCAAAAGCTGTTCGGTGTCTTCCAACACACCTTGGTCGATAAAAGTGTTCCTCTGTTGCGCGGCTTTGACGAGGTCTACTGGATGCCGCACTCCCGCCACACCGAAATCAGCGCGGAGCAGATTCGCTCAACCGGAAAACTCTACATCCTCTCTGCCTCTCCCGAAGCCGGGGTCAACATCGTTTCCAACCACAACGGTCGGCAAATCTTCATCTTTGGTCACTCGGAGTATGAAGCCGGCACCCTCGCTGAGGAATACTTCCGCGACTTGGACAAGGGTCTGCCCATCCAGTTGCCCTGCAACTACTTCCCACAGGACGACCCTGCTCAAAAACCCATCCGTATCTGGCGCAGCCACGCTTATCTGTTCTACTCCAACTGGCTCAACTATTACGTCTACCAGTCCACCCCATACGACTTGGGAAAGCTGCGGCTGGACCCGCTCCTCTAAAATTTATAAACTAAAACAAACCCTCCGAAGAAAATTTCTTCGGAGGGTTTGTTATTTTTCCTTTTTGATTTTAAATTTCCCCAGACAAAGAAAACCCATCAGAATAAAAACAATGCCTCCTGACACAACCAAAAATATTTTGTCTGTCCACTTTTTTTCCACTCGTGGAACCGGAACCACAATCTCATGTGCCGACATCGCTCCATCTTCATCCAGATGGGTTACTTCATAACCGACTGTATAAGTCAGCTCATCTGTTTCTGAATCGTAGCTGTAAAAAACGTGATCTTCATCCACCTCTACCAGCGCATTCGGAATATCCGGCAGTTGGACGTTCTCTCCTCCGTTCTCCACAAAAATCCGTATTCTTTCTGAAAGTGTCTCCTCTTGGTAGAATTGCTTCTGAGTGGGAATATCCGTGTAAAATAGTTCCAGTGCGATTCCATTCTCAATGTAAATGCTATATCCGACTCCTACAAAAACATTTCTATATTCAGTAGGAATGACCTTTGACAAAAAAAGTAGTCCCCCCGACGGATTGTAGAAAACGGAATAATATTCTGTCTCAAAGTCAGGATTTATTTTTTTCATCTCAGCAATCAGAGCATCGTTTAGAATTTCTTTTCCCTGTTTTGGAGTATCATCATTTGTATACTGCATCAGGTTCAACTCTGTACAAGGAATCTCAAAACGGATTGGATTTTCAATTTCTCTGCTCATCGAAAGTACTTCGTTCTGCTCCGTCGCTCTTAGATTTCGATTTCCCTCTTTCGCCTGCAGATCGTCTAATTCAAACGCTGCCGAAGCAGGAAGTACCATCACGGCAACCGCTGTCATCACGCTGACGATTGATAAAAACAATTTTTTCATCTTTCTCTTCCTCCTTCTGCAAAACAGCTTCTCGCTTTACTTTTTATATAGATATATTCTGAAAATTTTTGTTTCCCTTTATTTTCACCATATCACTTCTGATTTCCCATGTCAAGCCAATCTACCCTTTACTCGGTAAAATTGGCTTTTTATCCAGTAAAGTCCCTTTCTCTTTATAGAGATCCCTTCTAACTAAAAAATCCCCAAGGAGGATTCCTCAGGAATTTTTTCATCGTCGACCGCTGTGCACCGGCACTTTTATCTTTTATAAAACCACCGTATGAAGCAAGTTGCAGGCTTAGCAGAGCAATGCTTTCCTTTTTGCTCAAATCTCCATTCCACCCGTCTTCGAGCCGTAGGCGAATTGCGTGCAGGCTCAGCAAGGCAATGTTTCACTTGCCGTTTTTGATTTTAAAAGCTGGGGTAAGCTAATCCTGCCGAGCACCGCGTGCTGAAGCTGCGATCTCACACCAAACCAAAGCGCGAAACAGTGTCCAGCTTCAAGCTGGTGCAAGCTCATCAGGGCAATATTTTGCTTTTTTGCTCCATTCCCCAATCTACCTGTCTTTGAGCCGTAGGCGAACAGACAATGTTTTGCTTTCCATTTTCGGGGAATCGAATTTCATTCGATTCCCCTGGTGACGGCACTTTATTTTGATTGGAGCTGTTTGCTCTAACCGTCACCTTTGCCCTCGAAAATGTCGCTTCGCTCCATTTTCCAAAACACTTTTCTTTTGGTCTAACCTTTTCTTTCTAGCAAAGAAAAGGTTAGAAGCCAGAAATATGTCCTCTCTCCAACGCACCGTAAAGTCGCTTTTTAAAGCCCTTGCTCTCCTTGTCCATCATGCGAATCCACTCTTTGGTTTTCTCACGGTTGGTGTTGCCGTCCGCCGGGCACTTGCTCTTGACCACCGGCAGACCCTCGTGCCGCACCGCTGCCGAAATCATGCTCTCCTCCGCCATCACCATCGGTCGAATCATCGTCAAATCCTTTCTGGACAGATAGGTCACCGGCTGAAAGCATCCGACCCGCCCCTCCTGAAAGAGGTTCATGATAAAGGTTTCAATGGCATCGTCGTAGTGGTGTCCCAGCGCGATTTTATTGCAGTTGTTCTCCTTGGCAGCATCGTGCAGACAACCTCTGCGCATCCTTGCACACAGGCTGCATGGGTTGCTTTCGTTGCGCACATCAAAGATGATCTGCCCAATCTCCGTCCGCTTCAAAACGTAAGGAACCCCCAGCTGCTCGCACAGCTGCGCAATCGGTGTATAATCGGTCTCCACCCCGCCAAAGCAAGGGTCCAGGGTGATGGCAACCACTTCGTATGGAATCCCAATATATTCTCTGAGTTTGCACAGTCCCACCAGCAGAGCAACCGAATCCTTTCCTCCGCTGACCCCAACAGCAATCCTGTCGTTCGGCTGAATCATATCGTATTTTTCAATCGCCCTGCGCATCAAGCCTGCCAGCTTCTGCATTGCACCCATCCTACTCCTCCTCGCTGTGATTTTTCCGGTAACTCATATAATTTTCCAGAATGATGGTCGCCGCTACCGCATCAATGACCTGCTTCCTCTTTTTGCCTCTGGTGTTGGTTTCATTCAAAAATCCAATCGCCGAAACGGTTGTCTGCCGCTCGTCCCACAGCACCACCGGGACCGACACCAGTTCTCCCAGCTGCTGCGCAAACTCCTCGCACAGCTGTGCTCTGGGTCCTTTGCTGCCGTCCATGTTGAGCGGGTGTCCCACTACAATCCGTTCTACACCCTGCTCCTGCGCCTGCTGTGCCGTCTTTTGAACGGTTGTCGGGAAATGTTTCTCCTCAATCACACACACCGGGCTTGCCAGCAGCTCTCCTCTGTCGCAGATGGCAATTCCGGTTCGGGAATCGCCAAAATCCACCGCCATGATTTTCATCTTTCTCGTTCCTTTCTGTCCTGCATTTCTGTTTCAGAATACCATACCTTTTCTGGATTTTCAACTGATTTGATTGACTTCCCTTCCAGAGCCTAACATCCTTCTCCTTATTTTCCTTATATAGAAAAAAATCCCGCTTTCAAAATGAAAGCGGGATTTTTTGATGACCCTATCGGATCAAGATGCCTGAAAACTATTTTGCTGCGTACAGTTCGCCCAGACGTACCAGGTGATCGTAACGAGCACGAGAGTTCTGTGCAGCCTTCTCGAACAGTTCTTCTGCTCTTTCTGGGAATGCACGGGTCAGAGAGGAGTAACGAGCCTCGCCCATGATGAACTCTTTGTAATCAGCGGTTGGAGCCTTGCTGTCCAGAGTGAATGGGTTCTTGCCTTCAGCCTTCAGAGCTGGGTTGAAGCGGAACATATTCCAGTAACCACATTCAACAGCGCGTTTCATTTCTTTCTGGCAGTTGCCCATGCCGCCCTTGATGGAGTGCATTTCACAAGGAGCGTAACCGATGATGAGGGATGGACCTGGGTATGCCTCAGCCTCAGCAATCGCCTTGATGGTCTGGTTCATGTCAGCGCCCATAGCGATCTGAGCAACATAAACGTAACCGTAGGACATTGCGATTTCAGACAGGCTCTTCTTGTTGATTGCTTTACCTGCTGCTGCAAACTGAGCAACCTGACCTACCTGAGAAGCCTTGGAAGCCTGACCGCCGGTGTTGGAGTATACCTCGGTGTCGAATACCATCACGTTGATATCCTCGCCGGAAGCCAGAACGTGGTCCAGACCGCCGAAGCCGATGTCGTATGCCCAGCCGTCGCCGCCGAATACCCAAACCGATTTCTTAGCCAGATATTCTTTGTGAGCCAGGATGGATTTTGCTTTTTCGCATCCGCAAGCTTCCAGAGCAGCAATCAGCTCCTCGGTAGCATCCTGGTTCTCTTTACCGTTGTTAACGGTATCCAGATATTTCTGACCAGCAGCTTTAACAGCTTCGTTGCTGCCGTTTTCAACTACATCGCGGACTTCCTCGATGAGCTTGTCGCGCAGAACTTTCTGACCCAGGTACATACCGAAGCCGTGCTCTGCGTTGTCTTCGAACAGGGAGTTTGCCCATGCAGGACCGTGACCCTTTTCGTTGACGGTGTATGGAGAGGTAGCAGCAGGACCGCCCCAGATAGAGGAACAACCTGTTGCGTTGGAGATGTACATTCTGTCGCCGAACAGCTGGGTGATCAGACGAGCATAAGCTGTCTCAGCACAACCTGCACAGGAGCCGGAGAACTCGAGCAGAGGTTTCTCGAACTGGCTGCCCTTAACGGTTTCTTTTGCAGGCATGCCTTCCTTCTTGCCAACGTTAGCAACCAGGTAATCAAATACCGGCTGTTTGTATTCCTGGCTCTCTCTTGGAACCATCTTGATTGCTTTTTCTTTTGCAGGACATTCGCCTACGCAGACGCCGCATCCCATACAATCCATTGGAGATACTGCCATGGTGAACTTGAGAGCTTCCAGACCTTTGCCGGTCATCTTAGCAACCTGCAAACCTTCTGGAGCAGCAGCAACTTCTTCCTCGGTCAGAGCAAATGGACGGATGGTAGCATGTGGGCAGACGTAGGAGCAGCGGTTACACTGGATACATTTGGTCTCATCCCACTCTGGAACCATAACAGCAACGCCGCGTTTTTCGTAAGCGGAAGCGCCCTGTTCAAAGGTACCGTCAGCATGAGCAACAAATGCGGATACAGGCAGGCTGTCGCCGTCCATCTTTGCAACCGGTTCCATAATATCCTGTACCATGGTAACCAGTTTTGCAGGACCTTCCAGATGTTCTGCTTCTTTGTGGTCCTCAGCGGTTGCCCAATCAGCAGGGATGTCCACTTTTACATAGTAGTCAAAGCCGGCATCGATTGCGTCATGGTTCATCTTAACGATGGCTTCACCCTTCTTGGAGAAGCTGCGGGTAGCTGCATCCTTCATGTAGGTGATAGCATCTTCTTTTGGCAGTACGCCAGCCAGTGCAAAAAACGCAGACTGCAGGATGGTGTTGGTACGTTTGCCCAGACCGATCTCGATAGCCTTGTCGATTGCGTTGATGGTGTACAGCTGGATGTTGTTCTTAGCAATGTAACGTTTTGCATCAGCCGGCATATGCTCGTTGAGCTCCTCAGGAGTCCACTGGCAGTTGATCAGGAATACGCCGCCTGGTTTTACGTCACGAACCATCTTGTAGCCTTTGGTTACATAAGATGGGTTGTGGCAGGCAACAAAGTCTGCTTTATTGATGTAGTATGGGCTCTTGATCGGTTTGTCACCAAAACGCAGATGGGAGATGGTGATACCGCCGGTCTTCTTGGAGTCATACTGGAAGTATGCCTGTACATATTTGTTGGTGTGGTCACCGATGATCTTGATGGAGTTCTTGTTTGCACCAACAGTACCATCGCCGCCCAGACCCCAGAATTTGCACTCGATGGTGCCTTCTGCTGCGGTGTTTGGAGCTTCTTTTTCTTCCAGGGACAGATGAGTAACGTCATCGTTGATGCCCAGGGTGAAACGAGCTTTTGGTTCTGCTTTTGCCAGCTCTTCATATACTGCAAATACGCTTGCAGGGGTGGTGTCCTTGGAGCCCAGACCGTAACGACCACCGATGATGGTAGCCTGACGTCCAGCTTCGCTCATAGCGGACATAACATCCAGATGCAGAGGCTCTGCGTATGCGCCTGGCTCTTTGGTACGGTCCAGAACAGCGATCTTGGTTGCAGTCTCTGGAATAGCAGCCAGCAGGTGTTTAGCAGAGAATGGACGGAACAATCTTACTTTGACCAGACCAACCTTTTCGCCTTTAGCGGTCAGGTAGTCGATAACTTCTTCTGCAACGTCGCAGATAGAACCCATTGCTACGATGACACGGTCAGCGTCCGGTGCGCCGTAGTAGTTGAACAGCTGATAGTTGGTGCCCAGTTTTGCATTGACTTTGCCCATGTACTCTTCCACGATAGCCGGAACTGCTTCGTAGTACTCGTTGCAGGCTTCACGATGCTGGAAGAAGATGTCGCCGTTCTCGTGGGAACCGCGCATGGTTGGATGCTCTGGGTTGAGTGCGCGTTTGCGGAATGCTTCTACTGCATCCATGTCGCACATCTCTTTGAGGTCTTCGTAATCCCATACTTCGATCTTCTGGATCTCGTGGGAGGTACGGAAACCGTCGAAGAAGTTGATGAATGGAACGCGGCTCTTGATAGTAGCCAGGTGAGCAACAGCGCCCAGGTCCATAACTTCCTGTGGGTTTGTCTCAGCCAGCATAGCAAAGCCGGTCTGACGGCAAGCATAAACGTCGGAGTGGTCACCGAAGATGTTCAGCGCGTGGGAAGCTACGGTTCTTGCCGAAACGTGGAAAACGGTTGGCAGCAGCTCGCCTGCGATTTTGTACATGTTCGGGATCATCAGCAGCAGACCCTGGGATGCGGTATAGGTGGTGGTCAGAGCGCCTGCGTTCAGGGAACCGTGTACGGTACCTGCCGCACCAGCCTCGGACTGCATCTCCATTACCTTGACAGTGGAACCGAAGATGTTCTTTTTACCCTGTGCAGACCACTGATCCACATAGTCAGCCATTGGGCTGGATGGGGTGATCGGGTAAATGCCGGCAACTTCTGTAAATGCATAAGATACATATGCAGCAGCATTGTTGCCGTCCATGGTTTTCATAGATCTAGCCATAATGTATTATTCCTCCTTGATAGGTTTAGATGGATGTTATGCTATAATCATATCACACATACCTACGTTATAAAGTTTATCATTTTTTGGTCGTATTGTAAAGGGACAAAGTGTGCCAACTTATTGGATTGTCCCTATACTTTTTTAACAATTTTACCACATCGCACAATTTATCCTGTACCTATTTAGTCGGTTTTCACCCTCTTCTCCTCCCGCACCGCCAAAGCTTCTCTCATCAAAATCGTTTCCTCCTTTTATGTTCGCTTCTGTTCACTGCGCAAGGACCCGCTCTGCGAAGCTTTTGCACAAAAAAGCCCTTTCCCTGCGTCGCAACCTCTCCACAAAGGGGAATATCGTCTTTTTTGTGCGCAAAAGTCAAATTGACAACCCCTTTCGATTTGTGTATAGTATTAAAGTGTATGATGGAAGTTTTCGGTGCTTCTCATCATTTTCGAATCAAACCTTCAGTCTTTAACAAAAAGGAGTAAAAAATGGACCCTGACAGTACAATCTTACAAATCGTCATCCTTCTGGTGCTCATCGCTATCAACGCTTTCTTTGCTATGAGCGAGATCGCCATCGTCACCTTCAACGACAACAAGCTCAAAAAAATGGCAGAGGACGGCAACAAGCGCGCCGCCATCCTGCACAAGATGGTCTCAGAGCCTTCCAAGTTCCTCTCCACCATCCAAATCGGTGTCACCCTTGCCGGATTTATGGCAGCCGGTTCTGCCGCCGACAAATTCTCCGAGCCGTTTGCAGCCTTTCTTTCCTCTTATATGCCGCTGCCTGCCGCTCAGACCATCGCTCTGATCTCCATCACCCTGCTGCTGGCATACTTTAACCTTGTTCTCGGTGAGCTGGTCCCCAAGCGCATCGCTATGCACCATCCCGAAAAGATTTCCCTGATGGTCGCTCCGATCATCCGCTTTGTGTTCACCATCTCCAAGCCCTTTGTGGCTGTTCTTTCCGCCAGCACCAACCTGGTCCTGCGTCTGTTCGGCATCAGCGCCGATGACCAGCCGGAGCAGGTCACCGAAGAGGAAATCCGCATGATGGTCGACGTCGGCAACGAAGAAGGCTCCATCGAAAAGGATGAAGCCGACATGATTGACAACATCTTTGAGTTCGACGACATCACCGTGGAGGATGTAATGACCCACCGAACCGACGTCGCTGCCGTAGAAAACACCGCTACCGTGATGGACGTCATCCAGCTTGCCATCGACAAAGGCTACTCCCGAATCCCGGTCTATGAGGACGACATCGACAATATCGTCGGCATCGTCTACGCCAAGGATATGCTGCGCTGCATCACCGAAACAGTGGAGCAAATTTCCAACCAGCCAATCCTCCCCTTTATCCGCAAAGCCATCTTCGTCCCCGAATCCAACCGCTGTTCTGACCTTTTCAAAACCTTTAAGGAAAAGAAAACCCAGATGGCGATTGTCGTCGATGAGTACGGCGGCACCTCCGGTATCGTTACCATGGAGGACCTGCTGGAATCAATCGTCGGCAATATGCAGGACGAGTATGACCAGGAGGAAGAGGAATACCAGAAGCTTTCCGACACCATCTTCGTTCTGGATGGCTCCATGTCTGTGGACGACGTCGAGGAGCTGCTGGGCATGAACATCGGTCCCGAAGAGGACTACGACACCCTCAGCGGCATGATTACCGACCTGCTTGACTGCATCCCTGCCAAGGACGAACACCCATCGGTACAGGTGGGCAATGTCAAATTTACCGTTCTTGCCACCGATGAACGCCGCATCGCAAAGCTGCGTGCCGAGATTCTGCCCGTTCCCGAGCAGACCGATGAAGAATAACCGAACCTTTCTTCCCACTCAAACAGCCGTTTGAGTGGGATTTTTTGTTCACGGTTTGTTTTGTTTCCCGTTCTTGATTTTATACCTTTTTTGTATTATAATGTGCTTGTACAAAAATCATAAAAGATAACTGAACCCAACACAGGAAGGAGGAACAACTTTATGGCATTTACCGTTACAAAGGACACCATCATTGGTGATGTTCTGGACTACGACAGCTCCCTTGCCGAAATCTTCTTTGGCATTGGTATGCATTGTGTCGGCTGACCGGGCGCTCGCGGCGAAACGATTGAAGAAGCCGCTATGGTTCACGGGGTGGACTGGGCACCGATTGTTGCTGCTTTAAGAGCACGCATTCAGTAATAAAGAGAGTTTGAATATGAAAAAAGCAGCCTGACCGATTGGGTCAGGCTGCTTTTTTCATCTCTTATTCCACCGTTTTTTTATCGGTGTTCTGGGTCAGCTTTGCCTGCGTATGCAGCACTGCATCCTCATCGAGCAGCTTTGCCATCACCACAAAGCGGACATCCTTGCGCCTGCCGTATTTATACGAGCAGGTCGAGAGGGTCAAAATCTTGTCCTCTCCGCTGACCTCCACCTCATAGTCGTACTCCGAGCGCTCCTGTGCTCCCTTGATAATATTCATCAGCTGGGCATCGGTGATCTCACCCTCCTGCGGGTTTCGATAGTCCTTGTTGATGCGGATGTAATCAAAATCCGTGGTGGTATAGAACACCGAAAAGATTTCCCAGACCATCTCGCTGCTCTTGTCGTCCCCGTCGATGGTAAAGTAAACGTACGGATGCTGCTTTGCAAACTCCTCGTCCGCAAAATAAAGCAGCTGGCTGAAGCGCTCCCCATCCCGATTGTCGTTGAAATCCACATTATGCCCATAGATGACCGTATTTTTGGAAAGGGATTCCCGGCTGTCAAAGTTGCACTCATAGTCGGCAAAGTAGGTTCCGGTCCAGCTGTACTGTCCCCACTCGTTCAAGCGCTCATACTTGGTGTTGTTTTCCGCCTGGACGACTGCTCCGTCCACCTTCAGGTCATCAATCTTCAGCCACCCGATGATGTCATCGTTCTTGGCTTTTGCCTCCTTGAGCTGCTGGCTCAGGCTGGGCGCCGTCACCGTTTGCTGTTGGGATTGCTCCTCCTGCTCCTGTTGAGTTTCCGGCTGCTGTCCGTCGTCTTGCTGCTGCTCCTGCTGCGGCTGATTGGTCTGCGGTTGCTCTTCCTCTGTGCAGCCGCTCATCGACAACACCATGACCGCTACCAGTGCGGCAGCCATTGCTTTTTTCAGAATTCCTTTCATAAAAGCTCCTTTCGACGGACCGTTTCCGTTTTCAATCCTCTACTGCTGGTTGGTCAGGTTGCAGACAACCCCTTTGCTTGCATCCAGCAGAATGGAGGTTCCGTTGCGCAGAACCTGTGTACAATCTTTTGCTCCAACAATGACCGGAATGTTCAGCGCCAGTCCGACCACTGCTGCGTGAGAATTCACACCACCCTGCGAGGTGATGATACCGGAGGCTTTCTTCATCACATCCAGCAGCTCGTTGGTGGTGCTGTCGATGACCAGAATATCTCCGGCACGGAAGTTCTGCAGCGCTTCTCTTTCGCTCTTTGCTACACAGACGCCTGCCTTGATGTTGCCTTCACCGATACCGGTTCCGTGCAGAATGACATCCCCCACCGTCTGCACCTTGAGCAGGTTGGTAGTGCCCGGGATACCCAGCGGAACACCTGCGGTGATAACGACCAGGTCGCCGTCCTGTACCACTCCGCACTCCTTCGAACGCGCCATAGCGTGCTTAAACAGACCATCCTCGGTGTTCTGCTCCCCACACAATACCGGCACAACACCCCAGGACATACTCAGATGGCGGTAGGTCGGCATCTGGGTGGTGCAACCGATGATTGGCATCTGCGGACGGTATTTGCTGATCATACGAGCGGTCTGACCCGACTGGGTAACGGTGATGATGGCGCTTGCCTCCAGGTCATACGCTGCCGAACAGGTCGCATGGGAAATCGCATTGGTCACATCGCGGTTCACCGTGCCTTCATGCTCACGGAAGCGGCGGCGATAGTTGATGTCTTCCTCGGTGCGCTCCGCAATTCTTGCCATTGTCCGAACTGCCTCCACCGGATATTTTCCGGCAGCAGTCTCACCGGAGAGCATGATCACGCTGGTGCCGTCATAGATAGCGTTGGCAACGTCGGTTGCCTCTGCACGGGTCGGACGCGGATGGTTCATCATACTGTCCAGCATCTGGGTTGCGGTAATAACATACTTACCACTGGTATAGACCCTCTGAATCAGCATCTTCTGGATAACCGGAACATCCTCCAGCGGAATCTCAACACCCATGTCGCCGCGGGCAATCATAATACCATCGGAAACGCGCAGGATTTCATCGATGTTGTTGACGCCCTGTGCATTTTCAATCTTCGCAATGATTTTGATGGTGTTGCAGCCGTTCTCCTCCAGGATTTCACGAATCTGCAAAATATCCTGCGCGCAGCGGGTAAAGGAAGCTGCGATAAAGTCAAACCCGGCTTTGATACCAAAACGAATATCATCGCGGTCCTTGTCGCTTAAATACGGCATCGACAGGTCTACATTCGGAACATTGACGCCTTTGCGGTCGGAGATCGGTCCGCCGTTGAGGACCACACAGCTGATTCGGGTGTCTTCCACCTTTTCTACCAGCAGCTCGATCAGACCGTCGTCAATCAGGATGTGGTCACCTTTGGAAACATCCCTTGGCAGGTCCTTGAAGGTGATGGAAGCGATGGTGTCATCGCCCAGCAGATCCTCGGTGGTCAGCACAAACGGGTTGCCTTCCTGCAAAACTGCTTTTCCGTCCTTGAGCTTGCCCAGACGGATTTCCGGTCCTTTGGTGTCCAGCAGGGTTGCCAGCGGAACATCCAGCTCTTTTCTCAATTTTTTTACCACATCCAGGCGCTTCTGATGCTCCTCGTGGCTTCCGTGCGAAAAGTTAAAACGGGCAACGTTCATTCCCGCTTTGATCATTTCCCTTAACGTGTTTTCGGACTCGCTTGCCGGTCCAAGTGTACAGATGATCTTCGTCTTTCTCATATGGTGCACACTCCTTTTGTAAAATACCATCTCTTTTTATTGCACAATCGTTGACCCTGCCAGCCAGCTTGTCCTGTCTGCAAAGTCCTAATAAAACTATATCTTACAATTCTGATAAAATCAATCGTTACAGCCGGTTATTTACTCGTTTTTCCGAGATTGTACAGATTTCCACCCGTTTGCTGGATATTTTTTTAACAAGGCATAGAAATTTTTTTGCTCTTTTCCTGCAAAAAAGAACACCCTTGGTCGCCTGTTGTCCGGTGCCGCGGGTGTTCTCTTTGAAAGGAAAGTATTTATGCGTTCAAAAAAGCGCTGGTTATCTTGTGATTGGCTGCTTTAGTTACCCCAGCTCCAGAAGCTTTTTCCAGAGTTGTTTTCATTCTGGGAAGGAACCTGCTGCTGTGACTGCTGTGGCTGTTCGGTCTGTACGGTGGTGTCCGACGGAGCGCCTGCCTCACCCAGCTCCAGCTTCAGAGTCAGCTGCTGGTCCTTGCCATAGCTCTGCATTGCCTGTCTGTAAACGGTCAGCTCAATGACATCGCCCGGCTTATGACCTTCCAGGATGGAGGTCAAAGTCTCCTGCGAGGTGATGCTCTCGCCGTCGATAGCGGTGATGATGTCGCCCGCTACCAGACCTGCTTTGGCTGCCGGAGAGTTTTGCTCGACCGATACAACACCGATACCCGGCTGGTAACCGTAGATAGCTGCGAAGGTTGGGTCGATGATCTGCATGGTGATACCCATGACCACTCTGCCGCGGACATAACCGTACTCAATCAAATCATTGATGATTGGTTGTGCCTCGTTGATGGAGATGGCAAAGCCAATACCCTCATACTCGGTCGCTGCAATCTTCTGCGAGTTGATTCCGATGACCTGTCCATAGGAGTTGACCAGCGCACCGCCCGAGTTGCCCGGGTTGATGGCAGCATCGGTCTGGATGCAGTCGATGGTGCTGCCGCCGGTGGTGGTGATTGGACGGTTGACCGCCGACACATATCCCACTGTCAAGGTGCCTGCCAGCTCCAGTCCGCCCGGGTTGCCGATGGCGATGACCTGCTCACCGATTTGCATCTGGTCAGAGTTTCCAAATTCTGCCGGAGTCAGTCCGGTGGCATCGATCTTCAAAACCGCAAGGTCGGTCTTTTCATCCGAGCCGACCACGGTGGCATTGTATTCGCTGTTGTCGTTGAGCACTACCTTGATGCTGGTTGCGCCGCTGACAACATGGGCATTTGTCACGATATAGCCGTCTGCGCTCAGGATAATACCCGAACCCTGGCTCTGCTCGCCGCCGAAGATACTCTGCTGGCTCTGGATGTATCCCACGATACCTACGGTAGAAGGCAGCACCTTGTTGTAACGGTCGGTGATGGTCAGCTGACCCTCCGACAGATTGACTGCCTCCGAGCCGGTCGAATCCGGCTTGTTGTTTAAGGTCAACTGGGTTCCTGCCTGCGATTGGGCCTCAGCACTCGGAACTTCCTCCGTCTGCGGCGCACGCTGGTCGGAGATCAGTGCATAGGTTCCATAACCGGCAAGGCTGATGACACCGGCACACAGGATGGCACACATAATGATGGTGAACACCCGCAGCCCCTTGTTCTTTTTGTTTTTGGAGGATGTATGTTTTGGCTCTGCCTTATAATCCTCATAATTCCATTTGTAGCTTTCGCTTTCCTTTGGGTCGATATGCGGCTCAGCGGCATCCTGCTGGGCACTGTTGTCGCCATAGCTGTAACGGCTGTTGTAGCCCGAGGTGTTTTCCTGCTGCTTTTTCGGTCCCGAATGGTACCAGCCCTCTTCGTTCGGCTGCTCACCGGACGTGGTTTCTTCCTTGTGGAAAACGCCTCCTGCCCGCTGTGCTTCCTCCTGCCCGCTGCCGGAAACATTTTTGTCAGAAAATACCCAGCCGCTGCCGGAGCTTTCCGATGGCTGCTCGTTCTGTACGGGCTGCTCATTTTGATTCATTTCCTCATTTGGCTGCTCGCCGTTTTCATTCAATCTCTTATCATCCATATTGCAAAACCTCCCTGCTTCCGGCTGTCACAAGCACCTCACCCGGATAGCTGTTGTTCTTGTTTGATTACAGTGTTTATTATATCCGCAATTTATGAAGATAAATGAAACAAGGCTTAAACTGTTTCATACTTTTTTCTGCTAAAATAATGAATTTTTCTTCATCATTTTTACATTCGGCAAAGCTGTTAGACTTCACGCACCGAAACCGGTTTTGGCTGACGGGTCAGCGCCTTGGGAGCGGTTGCTACCGAGAAGCTGAACTCGCAGTATTCACCCTCTACGCTGCGGGCGATGACCTCTCCCTGGTGCAGGTTGACAATCGAGCGCACGATGTACAACCCCAAACCCACACCGGTCTTGTCCATGCTTCTGGAGCGGTCGGTTTTATAGAATCGGTCGAACACCTTGGAAATTTCATCCTTCGGGATGCCGTCGCCCGAATTTTTGATGTTGATGTAGGTGCGCTTGGGGTCCACCGTATAGCTGACCTCGACATAACCGCCCTCGTTTGCAAACTTGACCGCATTCTCCAGCAGGTTGTACACCACCTGATGAATCAAATCCTGATCGGCTTCGACCATAATCTTTCCGGTGTCCTCCAGTCCGCGAATCTCCAGATGTTTGGCATCAATGGTCTGCTCAAAGGTGAAGATGCTCGACAGCACCGATTCGTTGACATCAAAGACGGTCGGGTTGAGCTTCATCTCCCCTGCCTCGATTTTGGCAATGTTAAGCATCGAGCGCACCAGACGCGACAAACGCTTGACCTCATCGGAGACCAGTGTCAGATAATGCCGCTCCCTCTCCGGCGGAATGGTGCCGTCGAGGATACCGTCGATAAAGCCGGCAATACTGGTCATCGGCGTTTTCAGCTCGTGGGAAACATTGGCGATAAACGACCGACGCACCGTCTCCTGCTGTGCCAAACTGTCCGCCATATTATTGAATGCCATTGACAGTTTTCCAATTTCGTCCTGCTCACGGATGGGCACCCGAACACTGAAGTCGCCCTTGGCAAACGCCTCGGTTGCTTTAAGCATCTCCCGCAGCGGGCGCACCATGTTGCCGGTGACCACATATACCAGTGCAAAAGTCACCACCAGCATCACCAGCGCACTCAGCAGGAACATTTTGAGAATATCTCCCATAAATTCGGTCAGACCCTGCGCAGAGCTGGAAGCAAAGATGACCCCTGCAATCTGCCCGTCCGACAAGGTCAGCGGCACACCGGCGGTGTAGTAGGAGCTTTTGTAGATTTCTCCCATCTTGCCCACCTCGGTGTAGCAGCCGTTGTTTTTGACCTTCTGAATCATTTCCTCCTCAATCCCATACACCATGTGGTTGCAGGTGGAGCGATGGGTACACAACAGCACATCGCCCGACAGGTTTGCCAGGTAAATGTCCGCATCCAGCGCCTTTGCCATCGGAATCCATGAGCTGGTCAGCAGCGCATTGTTGACCAGCTGGTATCTTCCGTCCACAGATATGATATACCGTTCGGTCATCTCCGCAGCATACTTAGCATTTTTCTCCAAAGCGCCCAGCTTGTCCTCCTTAAAATACTGTGCTGCAAACACCATGAAAATCACGCCCAGCAAAATGATGCTGGTCAGGATAATCGAACAACACATGGTAAAATATCTTCTTACCAGTCCTCGCTGCATAGATCTTCCTCCTTTGACACTTCTTGTCGATTTCCGTCAAAAAAGCCGCTGTATTCCTTGTACAGCGGCTTGGAACAGCTATTCCTTCACTTCAAATTTGTATCCGACGCCCCATACCGTTTTCAGGCTCCATTTGTCGGACACACCCTCCAGCTTTTCACGCAGGCGTTTGACGTGTACGTCCACCGTTCTGGAGTCTCCGTAATACTCAAATCCCCATACCTCGTTGAGCAGCTGGTCCCTGGTATAAACACGGTTTGGATTGCTTGCCAGATGGTACAGCAGCTCCAGCTCCTTGGGTGGTGTGTCGATGACCTTTCCGTCCACCTTCAGCTCATATTTGGTCATGTTGACCACCAGCTTGTCGTAGGAAACCTCCTTGACATCGCTGCCAGCTGAAGCTTTTCCGGTTCTTCTCATCACAGCCTTGATGCGCGCTACGATCTCTTTTGCATCAAACGGCTTGACCACATAGTCGTCGGCGCCCAGCTCCAGACCCAGCACCTTGTCAAAGGTTTCGCCCTTGGCAGTGACCATGATGATCGGGCAGTTGGATTTTTTGCGGATGTCCCTGCACACCTGCCAGCCGTCCAGCTTTGGCATCATGATGTCCAGCAGCACGATGTCTGGATTTTCCGCATTAAAACGCTCGATTGCCTGCTCGCCGTCTGCCGCAAGCACTACGGTATATCCTTCCTTTTCCAGGTATAATCTCAGCAGCTCCGCAATATTCTGGTCGTCATCTGCAACCAGGATTTTTCCCATAGACATAAATTGCTCCTTTTCTCCGCTGCCCTGCAAAAATCCCCCAGCCGTGGCGCCGCAGCAGCGGACAGACGCCATGGATATGTGCCGCATTTTCTTCTTTATTATAGCACAAAACCGAAGGGCTTGCACCCTGTTTTTTGTCGAAAATCCCCTCGGGCTTTACTATTTATTATACTAAACTGTGCCGAAAAATGGTGAAAAAACTTTAAACAGATTTTGCCAAACCGATGAAATCTCCGTCTTCGATTTTGACAGCGCAGCTCTTGCCTAAACTGTCGACAAAGGATATAATAAAGGTGTATCTGCTTTTTTCACTTATAGAAAGGAACGAATCAATATGAAACTTGGTATCGTGGGTCTGCCGAACGTCGGCAAGAGCACACTTTTTAATGCAATCACCAACGCAGGCGCACAGTCTGCCAACTACCCCTTCTGCACCATCGAACCAAACATCGGCACCGTTGCTGTTCCCGACCACCGTCTGGATGCACTGGCAAAGATGTACGACCCGGAAAAGATTACCCCTGCCGTCATCGAATTTGTGGACATCGCAGGTCTGGTCAAGGGCGCTTCCAAGGGCGAGGGTCTGGGAAATAAATTTCTCTCCAACATCCGTGAGGTGGATGCCATCGTCCACGTCGTCCGCTGCTTTGAGGACGGAGAGATTGTCCATGTAGAAGGCAGCATCGGTCCGCGCCGCGACATCGAGGTCATCAATCTGGAGCTGATCTTCTCCGACCTGGACATTCTGGACCGACGCATCGACAAAGCGGTCAAAGCTGCCAAAGGTGACAAAAAGTATCTGGCAGAGGTCGATCTGCTCAACCGCGTCAAAGCCCATCTGGAGGAAGGCAAATCCGCCCGCAGCATGGACTTTACCGACGAGGAAAAACAGATTATGGCGGACATCCCGCTGCTTTCCAACAAGCCAATCATCTATGTTGCCAACATGAGCGACAACGACTTCAACGGCAAACTGGATTCAAACCCCTTCTATAACGAGGTGCTGGAGGTTGCCCGCGAAGAAAACTCGGAGGTCGTTCCGATCTGTGCCCGTCTGGAGGAGGAAATCTCCGATATGTCCACCGAGGACAAGATGATGTTCCTGGAGGAGCTGGGCTTGCAGGAATCCGGTCTGGACCGTCTGATCAAGGCTGGCTACCACCTGCTCGGACTCATCTCCTACCTCACCGCAGGCAAACCGGAGGTCCGCGCATGGACCATCACCCGCGGCACCAAAGCACCGCAGGCTGCCGGCAAGATTCACAGCGACTTTGAGCGCGGCTTCATCCGTGCAGAGGTCATTTCCTTTGAGGACCTGATTGCCAACGGCTCCATCGCTGCTGCCAAGGAAAAGGGTCTGGTCCGCTCCGAAGGCAAAGAATATGTGATGCAGGACGGCGACGTTGTTCTCTTCCGCTTCAACGTATAAATCCAAAACAGCAGCCCTCGACCGATTTTGCATCGGTCGAGGGCTTTTTCTTTGCGCGTTCTTATCTGCCTGGATTGATTTTCTTTTCTTCCCTGTGTTACACTGAAAACAGCCCATCCAACTGGTTGTACATCCAGGAGGTGTCTTGATGAAAACCTTTTCTCTTCTTGCCCTGATTTGGACCCTCTACTATCTGGCAAAACGCATCACCAGCAACCTGCTGACCACTGCCGACCTGGTGGTATGCGGCTGTGTCCTGCTTTTTTGCATCGGCAATCTGCTGGTTGCCATCTATCAGAAATATCGGACATCCCACTCCAAAAAGGAGGACTCCCATGGAAGATAAAAACCGCAGGCTCGAAGAGCTTCTGCAAACGCCCTGCTATTCCATTGATTTTCTGCCGCAGCCGATACCGCCGGCTGCCCTTTCGCAGTTTCGCACCATACAGCACCACCTGCTCAACAGTGAAAAACGGCAGGAAATCAAAAATCGAATCGTCAATATCCTCCTCAAGCTGCTCTGTTTTTTCCCCGCCTTTGCCCTGTGGGACGGCTGGAAGGAACAACCCAGCCCGCAGTTGATTGAGCAGGCGGTCGATACCGTCATGGAAAACCACTCCGGCTCACTGTACCTGCTGTTTTGGCAGGAGGAATCGCTGCTGGTCTTTGAATGGGATGCCCTCAGCCTTTCCCTCTACCATCCGTCGCAGCAGCTGCTCGACCTGGCGCAGACGATTGCCCGCTCCGAAGGCTTTTTCCTGTACCAATTCTGACGATTCAATCGTTCTATCTGCCAACAGCAAAAAGCCGATGTGACAAATTGTCACATCGGCTTTTATTTTGCATTGCATCCGCCTTACAGAACAACGATGGCTTTTTCCTGCTTTTTGACCACTCTGCCCACGATGGCATTGCAGATGGTCACCCCTTTGAGCTTTTCCACCAGCTCATATGCCTTTTCCTCCGGCAGCGAAATCAACAGACCGCCTGAGGTGATGGGGTCCACCAGCAAATCCTGGATGTGCTGCGGCACGCTGTCGGCAAATTGAACGTCGTCCTTTACAAATGCCAGGTTGTTGTATGCACCCGATGGGATGATACCCATTTTGGCAAAGTCGATTGCCGCCTCGATGATTGGAATGTCCTTGCTGAACAGCTCGATGGTCACATCGCTTCCCTTTGCCATCTCGCTGGCGTGTCCCACCAAGCCAAAGCCGGTGACGTCGGTGCAGGCATTTGCGCCCACTTCCATCATCACGTCCTTGCCGTACTTGTTGAGGGTCGCCATCGCTTCCACCATCTGGTCATAGGTCTGCTGGTCGAGCAGCTGCGCTTTGTTCGCGGTGGTCAGCACGCCGATGCCCAAAGGTTTGGTCAGCACCAGCAGGTCGCCTTCCTTGCAGTTGCTGTTTTCCATTACATGGTCGGGATGGATGAAGCCGGTGACGCACAGTCCATACTTCGGTTCAGAATCCTCGATGGTGTGTCCGCCGGCAATGATGGCTCCGGCTTCCTTGACCTTGTCTGCGCCGCCCTGCATGATTTTTGCCATAATGTCCATCGGCAGGCAGGTCGGGAAACAGATCAGATTCATCGACAGCGTCGGGTCTCCGCCCATCGCGTAAATATCGCTGAGGGAATTGGCTGCCGCAATCTGACCAAAGGTATATGGGTCGTCCACGATCGGAGGGAAAAAGTCCACGGTCTGCACGACCGCCAGGTCATCTCGAACCTTATAGACCAAGGCGTCGTCGCTGGTGTCAAAACCTACGATCAATTTTTCGTCGGTAAATTTCGGTAACTGGTGCAGAACCTGCGCCAGGGCCTGTGGGCCTATTTTAGCTCCTCAGCCTGCCCCTTTTGTCATCTCGGTAAGGCGTCTTGTTTCTGCCATACTTTTTTCCTCCTTTAGTCGTTCGCGGGTAATTCCTACTAATTCAGTATACCCTCCTGTGTATCGTTTGTCAAATGGATTTTCTTTCAATCTTATCGCTGTCTTATAGATAATTTGTATATATTCCTACTTTGTTTATATCCAAAAACAATAATATGCCCTGTCGATTCAGTTCCATTTCCTATCGAAATATGTTATAATGAAGGTGTTCTCATTTGTTTTTTCAATTACTACCATAGAAGAAACGAGGTCTCATTTTATGGATTTCAAACAGCTGGAAGCTTTTGTCTATGTCGTCAAGCTCAAAAGCTTCTCCAAGGCTGCACAGCGTATCTATCTGACCCAGCCAACCATCAGCGCCCACATCAACTCCCTGGAAAAGGAGCTTGACACCAAGCTGATTGAACGCGGCACCAAGTATGTCTACCCCACCAAGCCGGGAAGCATCCTGTACCAGTATGCCATCAAAATGCTCAACCTGCGCGACGATGCCTGCTGCTCGGTCAAAAACTACAACAAGGAGCTAAAAGGCACCCTATCCATCTGCGCTTCCACCGTTCCTTCCCAGTACATTTTGCCTAAGGTGGTCTCTGCCTTCCGCGAGGAGTACCCGCACGTCACCTTCAACATCCAGCGGCAGGACAGCGAACTGGTGGTGGAAAATATTGCCAAGGGGATGGCGGACATCGGTTTCTGCGGAACCGATACACACAATCCCGACTGCGTGTTCGAAAGCTTCATCAAGGACCATCTGGTCATCATCACCCCGAACACCGAGCGCTTCCGCCAGATGCAGAGCAGCGGCATGAAGGCAGAGTTTCTAAAAAATGAGCCGATCATCCTGCGGGAAGACGGCTCGGGCACCCGCAAGGAGATGGAGCATTTTCTGACCAAGGCGGGCATCGACATCGGTGAGCTGAAGGTGGCAGCCCAGTTCAACGACCCGGACAGCATCAAGCATTCGGTCAGCCAGGGCATGGGCATCTCCATCATCTCCAAAACGGCGGTGGAGGACTATGAAAACTTCGGTCTGCTGCTCAGCTTCGACCTCAGCGGTATCTCGATGGACCGTTATCTCTACATCGTCAGCCACAAAAACAACCCGCTGCCTTTCATCGGCGAGGTGTTTCTCAATTTCGTGAAGATGTACTACGACAAATAGTCGTGACAAGTAGTCGTGACAAAGAATCATTTCAATTTTCGGTAAGGTTTATTTGAGTTTTGTATTTGTAAAATGGAGGAAAGCAATTTATGTCCCACATCGTTTTGGCAAAAGCATGGAACAATGGAAAATTTCTGCCCAACGGCGGCGGATACGGCATCCGTCTGACCAACTATTTTAAGGATGAATACCTGGACATCAACTGGGTTTCCATCACCCTGGAGCTGGAGGGCTGGGAAAAACAGGTCGAGCTTGCCATCAACACCGATGCCTTCTGGAGCCATGGAAGAGAGCTGCGCAGCGGCGTCATCGGAAAATGGCTGATTGCAAACGGAAAAGCAAGCTGGACAGCCGGACAGGAGCCGGAAATCTTTCTGCGTCCGCTGGGCGGCAGATACTTCGCCGCTTCTCTTCATGCAGAAGCACCCACCGACAGCGTGGATGCCATTCTGGCAGCTACACAGCCGCTGGATGAATAAAATCGAACCAAACGGCAGACCGTGTCCGGTCTGCCGTTTTTTATTCCTTGAGCAGCTCGTCGAGTACCTTCTTCGGCGCGCGCATAAATCCCTGATAAAACCGAAACAGGTCGGTACTTTCATACGGCAGCTGTTCAAATGCCCTTCCCTTTTCCCGACGCAGCTGCCAAACCTGCGCATACGGATAGCTGAGCAAAATCGGTGAATGGGTGCTGATTAAAAACTGCGAGTGTTTGCCGACCAAGCGGTGTATCAGCCGCAGCAGCGCCAGCTGATTGACAGGAGAAAGTGCCGCCTCCGGCTCATCGAAGATGTATAAGCCATCTCCGCCAAATCGATTTTGTACCAGCGCCAAAAAGGATTCCCCATGCGACCGGCTGTGAAGCGACACTCCGCCGTAGCTTTTCAGCAGCTCCTTGTCCATCCGGTCGATGTCGGTCGCTACATTATAAAAGCTCTCTGCCCGCAGAAAGTAACCATCCTTCGGTCGATAAATTCCTCGGGTTAAGTGAGTATAGGCGTACAGCTGCGAATGGCTGTCGCAGGTGGAAAAGGAAAAATTCCGACTACCGCCCTCGGGATTAAAGCCTGCTGCCACTGCGATTGCCTCCAATATCGTCGATTTTCCGCTGCCGTTTTCTCCGGTCAAAATCGTGACCGGCTCTTCCAGTTCGATTTTTCCGCACTCCGCCACCGCTTCAATATCAAACGGGTATCCCCTCTTTTCCTCCGGCAATTCAAACCACACCGATTGGATAAAATTTCGTTTTTCCCAAAAAGCTTTTTCTTCCATTTTGCTCTCCTTATTTTTCCACATTTCCCCGTTGGAATTGTGGAAATCCCGCTCCTGCGAAAATTAACAGTTCATTCTTTGATTTTATATTACAAAACGTATAAAATAGAATTAAACTCCGTTTTAAATTCGGCAGCGCCCTTTGCCCCAAACAGCGCTGCAATCCATCTATAGAAAGGACGATCACAAATGACGATGCCTGATTTGACCGCAACCTCCCTTGTTCTGGAAGGCGGAGGCTTTCGCGGAATCTATACCAGCGGCGTACTGGATTATTTTATGGAGCAGGGTCTTTATCTGCCACAGGTCTACGGCATCTCTGCCGGTGCGCTCAACGCACTGGGCTACGCTGCCAAACAGCCCGGCAGAACCGCACAGATCAATTTCCGCTTCTGCCATGACAAACGTTACATCAGCGTCCACAATATGATTAAATATCGCTGCGCCTTCAACCTGGAATTTATCTTCGACACCATCCCCGAGCGCTATATCCCTTTTGACTATTCTACCTTCTTTTCCTCTCCGGTGCAAATCCACGTCGGCGCGACCAATCTTTTAACCGGTCGCTGTGACTTCTTTGGAAAAGACCAGATGGACAAAAAGCTCTTTCCTGCCCGGGCGTCGGCTGCCCTGCCGTTGTTTTCCTACATCCTCTACCTCAACGGCGTGCCGTATCTCGACGGCGGCATCGCCTGTCCCATCCCGATTGCCCGTTCGGTCCGCGACGGCAACAAAAAGCACGTCATCATCCTGACCCGAAATGCCTCCTTTGTCCGCAAGCCAACCTCCCATATGCACCTGATTCGCCAGGTTTACCGCCAATACCCCAACTTCATTGCCACCGAGGAAAAACGCCACCTCATCGACCGCCGCCAGCGCAGCAGCTGTGCGCTGTTGAGCAAAACCGGACAAGCCTTTGTCCTGCAACCCAAGCAGCCGCTCACCATCAGTGCCATGCGTGCCGACGAGCAGTCTCTGCGCGAACTGTACATCCAAGGATATGAGGAAGCCAAGGAAGCCTTCCCGCAGCTGATGGAATTTCTTTCCTCTCCTGCGCAGTAAGCCCTATTACAAAGAAAATACGCTAACTAAAAAAGGAGCCGCATGGCTCCTTTTTTTACTGTTCTTTTTTTCGGTTATCCACCAGCTGCGTCAGGTGCATCGGTCTGCCCTCAAAGCAGACAATCCAGTCGGCAGCCTGTGCCTGTGCGCGATCATGGGTAATCCAAAACGCCAGCGCACCGCCGACCCGCTCCCGAATCAACGCCAATGTTTGCGCTGCTGCCTGCTCATCCAAGCCCTTCAGCGGTTCATCCAGCAGGTACACCGTCCGGCTGCCGTACTGCTTTCCGTAAGCAAAGGCGCGCGCAATCGCTACCCTGCGCTGCATCCCGCCGGACAGCTCCTGTGGCAGGGCATCCTCCCAGCCTGCCAAACCCAGCTGCTCCATCATCTGAAAAATCCATTGGTCATCCGGCTGCTCCATCACCAGCCGGATATTTTCCCTTGCCGTCAGCTGTGGCACCAGTCGGTCCTCCTGAAACACATAGGCAAATTTTCTGTCCTCCAGCCCTTCTATCCTTCCGCTGTCCGGCTTGAGCAGCCCGCAGAAGAGGTTCAACAGGGTGGTTTTTCCGGTGCCGGAGGGAGCAAAGATACAGACCAGCCCGCTGTCGGGCAGCGTCAGGTTCAGATGCTCCAGCACACGCACGCCGTCATACTGCAAGGTCAAATCACACAGCTGCATCCCGCTCGCCGCCTTTCCTTCTTTTTTGGACGCGGTCGGTCACCCACAGCAGCAGCCGTTCCAACGCCACCGACAGCAGGATGATGACCAGCGTCCATGCAAACAAATCCGCCGTTTCCAGATACACCTTCGACTCATAGATTTTGGTCCCGATGGCAGTCAGCGGTCTGCCCAGCACCTCGGCAGCGATGCCCGATTTCCACGCAAGTCCCAGCGCACTGCTGACTGCCGACAGGAAAAAAGGCAGGATTGCCGGCAGATAACAGCAGCGGAAGGTTTTCCAGCCGGAAAGCTCGAACACCTTTGCCATCTCCAACAGCTTCGGGTCCGCGGCAGCAATCCCCTGACAGAGATTGTTGTAGACCAGCGGCAACACCATGATGAAGGAGATGAGGGTAGCCAGCTGTTCGGTTTTGACCCACACCAACGCCAGAATGATAAAGGAGGCGACCGGAGTGGATTTGAGCACCCCGACCATCGGACGGACCATCGCCTGCACAAACTGCCATCGCCACGCTGCTGCCGCCAGCAAAACACCGGCTGCCACCCCTGCGGCAAAGCCCAGCAGGATGCGGCACAGGGAGGTCAACACCGTATACCAGAACTCCCCTTCCCCGCACAGTTGCCAGAGCCTTTGCAGCACCGCCACCGGCGAGGGCAGCAGCAGCGGAATGTTCACCGCCATCGCTGCCAGCTGCCAGATCAGCACCCAAAGCATCACCGCAGTCGGCTGCATCCACCGCCGCGGCAAGGAAACTTTATCGGTTGTAGTAGAAGTTTGCATCAGGAAGTTTTCCTCCTACCGATTTTGGATTTGCCTGATACAGCACCTCCAGAAATCCGCCTGCAATCTGCTGCATCTGCTCGCCCTGCACAAAGACGATGTTGCACGCCGGGATTGCCTTGCGTGCCACCGGTGCCTTGACAATGTTGTACTGTTCTGCCAGCTGGGCTGCGTGCTCCAGTCCCTCTGCGCTGGTCACCGTCTGGACCGAGCGTTCATACTCGTCCAAAAACAGGTCCAACGCTTCCTTGTTCTGCTGTGCAAATTCGGTGCGTACCACTACGCAGCCCATGGTCAGTCCGCTGGCTCCGTCGGTCGCCTTGTCCCATTCTTCAGTCATATCCAGTGCGACCCGCAGCGTTTCGTTCTGTCCCATCACCGAGGTCACAAAGGGCTGTGGAAGCAGCGCCACCTGCGCTTCGCCGGAAGCCAGCAGCGGCGCGATCTCACTGTTATCGGTCTTATAAACAACGGTAACATCCTCGCCCACCGTCAGCCCGTTCTTTTCCAGTACCAGATTGAGGGCATACTCCGGTGTAGAACCCTGTCCGGTGGAGTAGATGGTCTTGCCCTTGAGGTCTGCCACCGACTGGATGCTTTCGCCTGCTTCCACGATGTACAGCACACCCATCGTGTTCAGCGCTGCCAGCTGCACGCCGCCCTGTGTTTTGTTATACAGGGTAGCTGCCACATTGGTCGGCACCGCTGCGATGTCCAGCTCACCGGACACCACCTTGGCAACCACCTCGTCCGGTGCGGTTGCAAGGGTGACCTGATAATCGTTTGCTGCTTCTCCCTTTTCGTTCTGCTCCAGCAGCTCCAACATTCCCAATGCGGTCGGACCGCTCAGCGCTGCCAGATTGACCTTCGTTTTCTCTGTTGGTTCCTCGACTGGTTTTTCTTCTGGCGTTTTTGCTGGCTGTTCAGCCACCTGTTCTTCTGTCGACTGCGGTTGTGTTTCTTCCCCTTCGGTGCTCTGAGAGCAGGAAATCATCGAAAGTCCCATCGCCAAAGCAAGGGCTACTGCCAATATTCTTTTCATTTTCATGGATCATTTCCTCTTTTCCCGGGAAATATCTGGTTCTTCCATCAGCTGGATGACCCTGCCTTCCCGTTTGATTACTCCGTTCTGTTCCAGCTGCTGCACCACGCGGTACAACGAAGTCCTGCCAATGTTGAGCACCTCGGAGAGCTTAACCATCGACACCCCTTCACACCGCTGCTGTGGCTGCTGACGAAGGAAGGACAGCAGCGTCTGCTCGGCATTGGGCGCGGTAAAGCTGGCAATCCTTCGGTTCAGGAACTGGATTCTGTCGGACAGAAAGCGGATGTAGTTGAGAGATACCTGCGGATTTTCCAGCAGACGCTGCATTGCCTCAAGGGACAAAAACAACACCTTGCAATCGGTCCTTGCCCGAACGGTGGTGACATACTGCTCCCGCTGCACAAACAGCGCGGCTACACCAAAACATTCCCCTGCCGAAAGCTGGTTGAGAAGCACCTGATCCCTCTCCACCACTGCTTTGCCGCGCAGAAGGATGCCCAGACTTTTGCTGTAATGCGCCGGAGAATAAATTTCCTCCCCCTTTGCAAAGCAGCGGCTCTGTCCGTTCTGATGCAAAAACAATTCTGTCCAGCAGCTGTCCACTCCCTCAAAGAGCATACAATCCAACGCCTTCTGAAATTCCGCCTTCGATTCCTTCAAATTGATCCACCTCCTTCTTGATAAATTGTTCCATTTGGTACAATTTATTGCGCTTTTATTGTACTGTCTCCGAACGAAAATGTCAATATCCTTTGTTCTGTTTTATCATCTGCCAGAAAAAAACAGGAGCCTTTGCATAAAGGCTCCTGTAAAAACATTCTTCTTTTTAACGGTTGAAGGGCGCTTCCTCCTCGGCGCGCTCCCGCAGGTCAAATTCACGGTCGATTTCCGCAAAGATGTACTGATACATTTCACGCGCCATCCGATAAAAATTGCGCACCATCTTATAGGTATATTCTCGCTCGATGTCTGCCGGATACCTGGTTTCGATGTAGCACTGGTTTAAGTCTGCACTTTCATCAAACCACTGGTGAAAGCCCTTGTCGTACTTCTTTGCCTGCCGGCAAAGCCAGGTCAGGTTGTGTCCGTCCACCAGTACATCCGACTTGAGCAGGATATATGCTTTCAGCGCCTTTTCAATCGCCTGCTGACAATGAAAGGCACTCAGACGGTAGCAGCGGTCATCCTCGGAAAGGATTTTGGCTGCAATCAAATCCTGACTGGAATGCTCCAGCCAGTCGTAGTACCGACGGCTGTCATTGCCGTTGTGCATCCTGGAACGGTTACCTCCCATAGCGCACCCTGCCCTTCTGACGGATTCGGTTTGCAAATGCACTCAGCTGCTCGGACAACTCTTTAAATTCCTCGTCGGTATACAAAATGATGTCGTACGGAATTTCGCTGTCCACCTCGTCATAGATGCGGGTGAGCATCTTTTTCTTGTCTGGAATATTGCCCACGATGCACAGCTTAAAGGAAATCAGATGACCGTCCATATCGTACTTGGTATTGTATTCGATTACTTTACTTGGAGAAAACAGTTCGACGATTTTGTCCACCGTCTCTTCAATCACCTGGTCCTTGTGTTCTTCCATCGCTACACGCACTTCCTTTCTCAACCATCACAGATAATCATTCGGGTCGATGTCGTCCAGCGTATCCACCACGATATTGTCCTTTTTGGTCGGCTTTGGCGGCAGACCGTGGCGGCGGCGCCAGCGATTTTCTTTTTCTTCCTCGCTGAGTCCTTTGTCCATGCACAGCACAAACAGCACCAGGCTGAGCAAAAACAGCAGCGCGCTGATGCTGGTCAGCCGTTCAAAGTTGATGGGACCGTACTGTGCAAAATCAGAATACCCCAGTTTTGCATCTACTCCCAGCACCGCCATCACCTCGCCGTCGGCGTTGTGCAGCGGCAGATAGGCGATGATATAGCTGTCGTCCAAAATATCCGGCACATACGTTTCCTTTCGCCGTCCTTCAAACTGCTCCTGCAAAATGGAGATACAGCGGCGGGTATAACGCTCGTCGGTATATTCTTCTCCAATGGCGTGGTAATCCACACCCGCCTGCAAATCCTTTGCATAATCTGCATCTGCCAGATATGCGATTCTTCCTTCCAAGCCCTGATACAGGATGTACGCCCGGTCGTAGGAAAGGGTCTGCTTGGCACGGAAAAGAAAACCGCACAGATTCTGATAAAAGACCGTTTCGCTCGGGTAATCCAGCAACGACTGAATGCGCAGTCCGTTATAATATTCCATCGACATAGCCAGCGAGCTTGCCTCTGAAAGCGACTGCTCTCCAAGCGAGGTGACCGCATCCCGTTTTCGGTTGAGCGGAATTGCCACCGAAAGGATTGCCACCACCGCCGACAGCAGCACCACCGTCAGCAAAATTCCTCTGACCCGTCTGGAGGTCATCAGACGGTTTAACATAGTTATCATTCCTTTATATCACGATTCGAACCAAATTCACAGGCAGCATCGGTCTGCCTTTAGACTATTATACCATCTTCGGCGGTATTACTCAATCAAAACCCGCATTTTCTTGCAACAATGCCGCCTGTTTCACGTTGCATCCCTTCCCTTTTTTTGATACAATAGGAGCGAATAGCATTGTGCTTAAAACCGTTTTGATAAATTGACGATGCCGCACAAATCCCTGCTTCTATCTGAATTCCTTATGAAAGGTGCGATACAACTATGAGCGTAAACTCCCAACTGTTAAGAAAAATCCCGAAGGTGGACGAGCTGCTGCGTCTGCCTGAGCTGTCTGAGCTGTCCTGCCTGCACACTATCCTGACCGAATCGGTCCGTGAAACCATCGACCGGGTACGCCAGCAGATTCTGTCCGGCGAACAGCCTTCCTTGGAGGCAGAGCAGCTGTGCCGGCAGGTGCTCGCTCTGGTACACAAAAAAACGACCATGAGCCTGCGTCCGGTCATCAACGCGACCGGCATCGTCCTGCACACCAACCTGGGACGTGCCCGCCTGAGCGATGCCGCTGTCGAGGCAATCCACAGCGTTGCACAGGACTACAACACCCTGGAATACAACCTGGAGAAAGGCTCCCGCGGCAGCCGTTACTCCCATGTTGAAAAGCTGATTGCCAAGCTGACCGGCACCGAAGCTGCCATGGTGGTCAACAACAACGCCGCAGCCGTCATGCTGGTACTCAGCACCATGACCAAAGGAAAAGAGGTCATCACCTCCCGCGGCGAGCTGGTCGAGATTGGCGGCGCCTTCCGCGTACCGGAAATCATGCAGCAGAGCGGTGGCACCCTGGTGGAGGTCGGAACCACCAATAAAACCCACCTGTCCGACTATCAGAACGCCATCACCGAAAACACCGGCGCTTTGCTGAAGGTCCACACCAGCAACTTTAAGATTATGGGCTTCTGCGAAGAGGTTTCGCTGGAAGAGATGGTCGAGCTGGGTCATCAGCACAACATCCCGGTCATCTACGACCTTGGCTCCGGCGCGATGGTCCGCCTGTCCGACTACGGTATCCAGGATGAGCCAAACGTTCTGGATTCGGTCAAATCCGGCGCTGACATCATCAGCTTCTCCGGCGACAAGCTGCTGGGCGGTCCACAGGCAGGCATCATCATCGGACGCCGCGAATACATCGAGGCAATGAAGAAGAACCCGCTCACCCGCGCCTTCCGTATCGACAAGCTCACCCTTGCCGCACTGGAAGCTACCCTGCGGGAATATCTGGACCCTCAAGAGGTCATCCACCGCAACCCCACCCTGCGGATGATCACCGCCACCATGGACGACCTGGTGCCGATGGGTCAGCAGCTGCTGGAAGCGCTTCAAAAGGTCTGCGACGGCAGCTACCGCGTCACCCTGACCGAAGATTTCGGACAGGTCGGCGGCGGCTCGGTGCCAACCCAGATGATTCGCAGCTCGGTGGTCGCTGTCGAACCGACCCGCATCTCTTTGGATTTGCTGGAAACCCGCCTGCGCGAGCACGACCCGCTGCCGGTCATCGCCCGCATCTCCAAGGACCGTCTGCTGCTGGATGTGCGCACCATCGAATCCCGTCACTTTGATTATGTTGCCCAGAGCATCCTGGACTGCTGTTCCAAATAGTTCTTTCTCACCCGACCCTGTCCTGCAAAGGGCAGCTTTCACAAAGGAGCCACGCACATGAAAAATATCATCATCGGTACCGCCGGACACGTTGACCACGGCAAAACTGCCCTGATCAAGGCATTGACCGGCATCGAAACCGATCGCATCAAGGAAGAAAAGAAACGCGGTATCACCATCGAGCTGGGCTTTGCCTACCTCGACCTGCCCGACGGCGAAAAGGCAGGCATCATTGATGTGCCGGGGCATGAAAAGTTTGTCAAGAATATGCTGGCAGGCGCAGGCGGCATCGACCTTGCCCTGCTGGTTGTCGCCGCAGACGAGGGCTTTATGCCGCAGACCCGCGAGCATCTGGGCATCCTGTCGCTGCTGAACATCTCGGAGGGCATCATCGTCGTCACCAAAAAGGACATGGTCGATGAGGACTGGCTGGAAATCGTCTGTGATGAGATCCGCCAGGAGGTGCAGGGCACCTTTTTGGAAAATGCGCAGATCATCCCTGTTTCCTCCTACACCGGCGAAGGCATCGAACAGCTGCGGCAGGCTATCTTTACCATGATCGACCAAAAGACCCAGATCAAAAATCTGGATGTCCCCTTCCGCATCCCGGTCGACCGCATCTTCTCGGTGGAGGGCTTTGGTACTGTCATCACCGGCACTTTGATTGAAGGAACGATGAAGGTCGGCGACCCGGTCACCGTCTATCCGTCCCGCATCGAAAGCCGCATCCGCAACCTGCAGGTCCACTCGCAGGATGTGCAGGAGGCATACGCCGGTCAGAGGGTCGCTGTCAATCTGGCGGGACTGAAAAAGACCGACCTCAACAAGGGTGACGTCATTGCTGTGCCCGACTCGATGCACACCACCATGATGATCGACATCCACCTCACCGTCCTCAAGGACTGCGACCGTGAGATTCGCAATGCCACCCGCCTGCATCTCTACCACGGTGCGCGGGACATCCTGTGCAAGATCGTCCTGCTCGACCGCGACAGCGTGGGCGCCGGCGAAAGCTGTTACGCGCAGCTGCGCCTGGAGGAGGAGATCGCTGTCAAGACCGGCGACCGCTTTGTCCTGCGCTTCTACTCTCCGGTGGAAACCATCGGCGGTGGTGTCATCCTCGACTCCAACCCTTTTAAGCACAAACGCAACGATGCGGCTGTGCTGGAATCGTTAAAGCTCAAGGAAGGCGGCTCCGACCGCGAAAAGATCAGCGCTGCCCTGCGGGATTATTCTGCCCGCTTTGAAACGCTCGACTTTTTGCAGATTCAAACCGGCATCCCCAAAGAGCAGTTTGACCAGCAGATCAACAAGCTCATCAAGGACAAGGTCGCCTTCCGCGTCAGCGACAACGTTGTCATCCACACCGACTACCTCAACCGCTTAAAGGACAGCGCCGTCAAACTGCTGGAAAGCTACCACAAGGAAAATCCTCTGCGTGAGGGCATGAAGAAGGACGAGTTCCGCAACAAGCTCATCAAGTACGAGGACATCTCGGTGGTGGATAAGATCACCGATTCGCTGGTCAACCGCAAGGTGCTCAAGTATGTCAACAACTGCGTTGCCCTTGCCGACTTTGAGGTACAGCAGGACAACAACCAGCAGGAAATTGAAAACGCCTTTTTGCAGGGCGGCTTCTCCCCTGAATCGCCCGACCAGATTGCTGCCCGCTTCCCGAAGGTGAAAAACTTTAAGCAGGTGCTGGAATCGCTGGTCAACACCGGCAAACTGGTGCGTGTGGAGGAAAAGATTCTGCTGCACGCCGACTACTACAACAAGGCGCTCACCCTTGCCAAGGAGCACGTCGACCAAAACGGTCAGATCACCTTAGCAGAGATGCGCGACCTGATGGGCGCTTCCCGAAAATTTGCCGTTGCCGTTCTGGAATACTGGGATAAACGCGGCATCACCAAAAAGGTCGGAGACGCCCGCACCTTTAAGTAAGGTTTTATCTTGTCCCATCACAAAGGGTCGTGTATCGCCAGCGATA
>OFMO01000485.1_pt1 | contig 32769 bp, 36 predicted proteins | sample 1541821 | NCBI WGS metagenome assembly OFMO01 (sample SAMN04209253, study PRJEB22552) | human gut metagenome | biome: gut; material: feces | host: Homo sapiens | place: USA: Oklahoma | reverse complement strand
CTCCAGCTGTTTCGACGGGGCAACCCCCCCCCGGCTGGAAACAGCTGGAGGGGTTTGTGCGTTTATAAAACAAGGAGCACCCGGCGGGGAGCTCCTTGAAAAGAACAATTATTTGGAAGGTACGGTTGCACGAATTTTCTTTTTAGATGGAACGTAATTTGGATCATATTTCTTGCTTTTACGTTCCAATTTTTCAAAATTGCAGCATACCTTTTGATACAGCGGGATTTTACGACTGAGAGCTTTGCGGTATGTGGATTCTGCACGCTGGAGAATAAGATCGCGATTCTTGTTGCAATAATTTAACTGATTCAACAAGAGCATTTTATAATTCTCATTTTCGATACTCTGAATATCAAATTTGATCAAGCAAGATGGAATAACAGGAATCATATTGTTGAAGCCCATTAGGCCAAGACGACCATCGTCGAGTTTCATAACAGGACCGCCGCCTTTGATGTTAACGTGATTGGGCTTAGGGGATTCAAGGGGAACATAATAATCAATGCCGTTGATGGAGAGTACAATTCCAACATACGGACGCCGCTGCCCCTTATTGTATTGCACACGGGTGTCAATACTATGTAAATAGCTGATATAGTGTTCGTTAATGTGGTAAAATTGAAACTTCCCCATAATTCAGCTCCTTAATCCAAGAAGGTGCGGAACAGTAACCTGTCCCGCACCCTTTTTCATTCCTCACTATACGGCAGAGGTTCTCCGCTTTTTTCATTCTCTACTCACGGTAAGAGCTCACCGCTTTTTTAATTCCCCATTTTTTCATGGCAGGGAGGGGCTACCCTCTTTCAGCGGACAAGCAAAGACCAGCAGTCTTTTCATTGTCTTGGCAGGAATACGTTCCTGCAAGTCTATTATACGCTCGGTGAGCGGGTTTGTACACGAAAAAAATGTGAAAAGTTGCAAACGCAACAGAAAAACTAAAAATTAGGGCTTGACAAGCAATGAGAATTCAAAAATCCTTCACAAACAAGACATAAATAAGCAGACTTAATAGGAACCTGCTGGAGGGGTTTTGTGCGTTTAAGGAAAAAAATACCCGCCATCTTGCGCGTAAACACTTGCGTGTCCAGAGGCCTGGCGGGCCGCATCTTGTTAATCAATATGCATAATAGCCGTCATCGTAGCCGGCGTTATAGCCTTCTTCATAGCCGGAATTATATCCGCCGTCCCACCCATTAAGCCAAGCTTCAGAGTAAGCATCCCGGCTGGCTTCGGAAGCCGAATTGTAGCCATCAATTTGGCCAGAAGCATAGCCGGACTTGTAGCCGTTAGAATAAGCCGTGCTTGCAGCACTTTTTTCAGCAGCTTTTAAAGAGTCGATATAAGGTGAAGAAGGTGTAAAATGTGGTGCAAAATACCCTTCTCCCAAGAATAAACCGGTCAGAATACCGATCATGAGGACAATAATAAAGGCAACCACGAGAAGCACCTTTTTACTGACAGAGAAATGAATGACCGCTTTAGTGGAAACAGAGTCTTTCTGCGATTGAACAGCGGGTACACAGAGCGGAACATCAGGATCAGGCGCATTCTTTACAGCAGGAGGGTCGTTCTGCTCCGAATCGGATGTATCTGCAGAAGGAGTTTCGACCGGCATGGAGACTTGAGCAGGAGAAGGAGATGCTTCTGGTACGGCCGGAGAAACTTTTTTAGAAGGGCGAATGCAGGCAGCACAAAGGGCGACACCGATATTGGAAATACCGAGTACAGTATTATCGAATACAGCATTCGGAAGTGTAGATAAAACAAAATTAGAAGAATGAGCTGTCGCAATTTCTCCGATGCCAAGAACAAGGAATACAACAAAAGAAATATTACAGAAACAGTGAAAAGCAGTGCCATTTCCAATCTTCGAGGGAAGAATTTTAATGGTATAAGCACAAAGAAGAACACTACAGATGCCAGCTAGAATATAACTGATGGTATGACCGAACATCATAAGGCTGAACGCTGTGCCACCTAAAGTAAAACCGAGGAGATAAACAAGGCCGAGGAAAACGGAAAAGGCAAGGGCGAGAAAAAAACAAATCAGTTTGCTTGAAGGCTCAGAGACTTTGAGCGGTTTCCAAAGAAGAAAAGAAATGTAAGCAAGTAAAGCTGCCAGCAAAAAAAATCAATATAAAATTGGTTGATATGCCCATGATAACATCCTCACACAGCCGCCAGACAGGCGGCTTTATTTTTTACGCTTCTTTTGCGCCCAGCTCAGACGCAGGACATTTTTTATAACGGCCGGTAAGCACAAGGTCCTCCACATACTCCACGGCCTTGGTCTGTCCCTCCTCGTTGAGCTGGTCAAAGGACGCCAGCAGAGCAGACTGCTGAGGGGTGAGTGTGGATGGATTGTGCTCGGATTCTTCCATGCCCATCAGATAGGTGGGAGTGGTGTCCAATACGAGAGCGAGTTTTTCAAGTACAGAACGCTTGAGATTTACAACCAGACCGTTTTCGTACTTGTAGATGGCTGCTTTTTGTACGCCAACCTTTGCACCGAGCTCCTCTTGTGTCATCTGATGCTCGATGCGCAGTTGGCGGATTCTGTCGCCGGTGGTCATGAAATATCACCCCTTCCTACAGTGTATCTTAATAATACCATAGAAAATCTAAAATGCAAGAAAAAACATCTTGACAAGATTCGGCGAAGATGCTAATATCTAAGTATCTTAAAAAGATACGATGATGCTAATATCTAAGTATCTTAAAAAATCGGAGGTGACAATGGATTGAACGAACGCAAATTAAAGGCTGTGATGCAGCTGCATGGCGAATCACAGCAAGATTTGGCCCAGTATCTGCAGATGAGCCTCTCCCGGCTGAATGCGAAAATCAATGAATACCGTGGAGCGCAGTTTCGGCAGAATGAAATTGCAGCGATACAGGAGCATTACGGGTTGAGTGCGGAAGAGGTCAATGAGATCTTTTTTGCCCTGACGGTATCTCAAAAAGATTCTAACACCTCGTCCCAGCCGGGCAAGAGCGCATGAAGGGAGGGAAGAAGGTGGAGGAAGAAACAAAAAAGCCCTGCACGCCTGTGGAAGAGGCGGGCAGAGACTACAACGAACTGGGGCTGTACTTACACAGCAAAGAAAATAACCGAACACTGGAAGCGGCACAGACCCTTTGGGAATTCCTGCCGGGGTGGATGGCGGCCAGAAAGATGGCTGTGTATGACCCTGATTATAACAGGTCGCTTTCCGGGGTGATTGCCGAGAATGCAGAAATCATTCTGAAAGCAGCTCAAGACATGGCCGGATGGGGTCTGGCAGAGTGCGAACCGGCCAGGAAGGAAGAAACTCCACAGGGATAAGCCCCTGCCGGAACATCTGATAGATTGCGCCAGTGCATTGCTGACATTGCTCAAAGTTTGTGTCGTTGCAGCGGTCACAGACGTTAGGAACCGAGAAAACCGGAGACTTTCCGGGGACAACACTGCAGCAGATTTCGGATTCCATTGCAGGCAGAATTCCCAGAGCGTCAAAGGGACATTGAATTTCAAACATGATTTTGTAAAGCACGGGTGGCTTTCATCTCCTTTCAGTGCAAGTATAGCACAAATCGGAGAATAAGGGCCAGCCGGGGAAGAATGCATGAAACCAAGGAGGACAAAGAGATGGGCAAGAAGAACGAGGCGGCCCGGATGCTGGCAAACCTGAACGGGCCGTGGAGCAATGCAGCCTGCATGGGCTATTGTCTGATCGCTATGCGCCGGGCAAACCTGCGCCCCGGCGCACAGCGCCGGGTGCTGATGGTGCTGGAGCAGTGTTTTGACGATGTCAGCGTGGAAGATGCCGAAAAGGCAGGCTATGCCAATACGGAGGGATAAGGACATGGAACGTTTTGTGATCGTGATGCCGGTGGACACCAGCGCTTACCTTTTGCCCTGTGACGACGGGGACACCTGCAAGCTGGAGACGCTGCAGAAGCTGGTGGGCGGGCCCATTGAGATGGCCGACACCTGCCTGGCTGCCAGCTGGGCACGGGAGGATGTGGACAGCATCCAGATGGCCGTGAACGAAGAGGGCCTGCTGCAGGAGCTGCCTTACAATGAGCACGCCACGGATCTGTACGCGTTCAACTACATGAGCAGCATTGTAGGTCCGGCAGTGCTGATGGCAGCGCGGGGCGACGAGCTGATCGGCTTTGCAAAGTCGGTGGCCGAGAGCATCTGCGCCGAGTGGGAGGTCCCGCTGGAAGCACCCGGCGAAGGCGAACGCTTCCAGACCTTTAACCCGGACTGACAGGAGGCGCGAATGGACGGTGAAAGCGGGCCGCTGAAGATGTGGCAGATCTGGGCGCTGTATGACATTGCCGCGGATTTTTACGCAGATCCGGAGAACCAGGCTGCGTTTGAAGCATGGCAGAAGCAGCGGGAGAAGTGCAAGAAAACAAAAAGGCCCTGCCGGCGTGACAGCACCGGCAAGGCCAAGGGGTGATGAAAGCAGCATGCACTCATCACCAGAAGTTTAACACAAACGGGAGGTTTTGACAATGCGGAAATGGATCTATTACTGCGGCAGCTGGGCCAGCCTGATCGGCTGCCTGCTGGTGGCAAGCGGCCTGGAAAGCTACACCGGCTGGGCCATGGCCGGGTGCTTTGTGGGGGCGCTGGTGCTGCTGGCGCTGGCTGTGGTGCTGGCGGGCCTGGGCAGCTGCGCCGAGCAGGAAGAGGACGAAAAGCCCTGCAAGGAGCGGCAGCCGCAGGAAAAACGAGCGGCTGACCGCAGAAAGGCGGGCTGAAGGATGGGCAGATACCGCGTGAATGTGGAGTGCAGCCAGAAGCTGCCACAGACCAAAAGCGAATACTTTACACACTGCAGCTACGAGGTGCAGGCCATCAGCAAGGGCGTGGCAAAGGCCATGGTCGAGGACAAAGCCCGGGCAGAGCACGGGGGGCTGTACCTGCAAGGCCTACAGCGTGGAGGTGCTGAAGTGAGCCGGCCGGAGAACATGACGCCGGACGAGGCAGAGATCTGGCAGCGGATGGAACAGCACGGCGAGGAGCTGGTGCGGGACATGGGGGCTGCCATGATGCAGGCCGAGCGGCTGCCGGAGTGGATGCAGGAAGCAGCGGTGAACATGCTGTGCGACAAACTGGCGGACGCCAGGGCGCTGGCGGCCAGCTGGATGAACGACCACGGGGAACCGTGAAGGAGGACAAGGATGAAAAGCAAGATTGAAATCAACATTTCGGTGATCGACGACGGCCCGGTGGTGATGCACTGCCAGGGCCAGAACACAAGCAAGGGCAAAGCGCTGGACGCCCTGGAAGATGCCTACCTGAGCACCGTGGCGCAACTGATGAGAAAGGACCTCTCCAAGGCCGAGCAGGAGGAAGCCGCCAAGGAATTTGGCGAGACGATGCAGGACCGGCTGCTGGCCATGGTGCGAGGAAAAGGCAAACGGTATATGGTCAGCAGCGAAAAAGAGATGAGCTTTATGACGGAGCTGATGCGGCGGCAGGGGGAGGTGCAGCCTTGACCTACGAAGAGTACCGACGGGAGTTGAACGAGACGCTGGAAAAGGCGGACTGGATGAACCCGCGGGACAAAAACGGCCCGGCGTACCGGGTACTGGCCCGTGCGGCACGGGACAAGGCCCTGCCGCTGGCCCAGTGGCAGAAGCTGCACGACGAATACTACGAAAGGACAAAGAGATGAAGAAGAAACTGAGCCTGACCGAGAAGATCAGTCTGGCGGAGAACAATGCGGTGGATTTTATGCACGCCTGCGTGACCATTGCCCTGCACGACGAGTACGAGGTGGGTGTGCAGCGGCTGCGGAAGGTGAACCTGCGGCGGGACGAGATCAACGAGGAGATGCTGGAAGTGATGGCCCAGCCCCGGAAGAGCGGCCGGGAACAGGCTGCAGCCGGGCAGGCCTGGCTGGTGAGCCTTTTGCCGGAGGGGGCGGAAACGGAGTTCCGGGTGCCGCTGGGCAAGGGCGCGGCCCGCAAGCAGAAGGAGCTACAGATCCGCATGGCGGTGGACAACGCTGCCACGCTGGAGTGGCGGGTATACGCGGCGGCCTGCGCCGAGGTGCTGGGCTTTGGAGCCAAGCGCCTGAACGACTTACATAAAGCGGTGCTGGAGAACTTCCGGCAGCTTTCCGCCTGGGCCATAGAGGACGGCGTGGACGTGGCGCTGGAGCGTTTTTGCCGCTGCGCCCGGGACGCCTACAAGACCGACGTGCAGGTGGAGGACATCCCGGACGCACAGGCGCTGCATCAGCAGCAGCGCCAGACCCGGCAGGCACTGGACGGGCTGGCAGAGCGGGCCTGGATGGTGGAGGCCAGCCGCAAGCGGGTGGGCTGCCTGCCGCTGGCCCCGGCGGAAGTGGAAAAGCGCATCCAGACCGTGCTGCAGGCCCCGGCCATGCCGGAGAGCTGGGAGAGGAGGCGGGCGAGATGACCCTGAAAGAAGCGATGGGCTACCGGGGCGAGAACGCCGACACCCTGGCGGAGAAGATCGGCATCCGGGCCGGAGAGATCACCAAGTGGATGCGGCCTGCCGGGCTGCTGCGGGTGCCGTCGGCACGGCTGCAGCAGCTGGCCGTGGCGCTGGACGGCGGGGTGCTGGTGACGGCGGACGGTGTGGAAGTGGAGCTGTACGGGAGCGGAGGCAACGCATGAGCAAGGACAAATGCAGAATGAGCCGCAAGCGCTTTTGCAAAAAGGCGGCCGGAAAGCACGGCGTGCAGGTACAGGAGGTGCGGGACATGGTGCGTGAGGAGCGGGCGGACCCGCTCAAGCGCCTGCAGGAGAAGCGTGCGAGCGCAAAGCACCGGGCCGGGAAGCAGGAGGGCAGCGCCGTATGATGGTATACAAGTATCGCCTGACCGACCCGGACAGCGGGAAGGTGCTGTACGAGGGCACGGCGGCAGATCTGGCCGCCCAGGGCGTGGTGCGGGCGGAGAAGATCCTGCCGACGCTGTGGCGGGATCAGCAGCGCCAGCACAAGCGCCGCGGCAAGCACCGGTGGGACATCACCCGGGAAAAGGTAGAAGTAGCCTACAGCCGGAAAGCCTACAAGGCGCGGCTGCAGCCGAAAAAGACGGAGAACGCCCAGGCAAAGCCGCCGAAGCGACCGGCAAAGCCGAAAATGACTGCCCTGCCGGTGCCGAAACCGGCGCCACGGATACGGCTGAAAAAGTACCTGGAAAAGCCGGACCCGCTGCAGCTGGACGTGCGGGAGCTGGAGGGCTACAACGCCAAGGCCCGGGAGCGTGGAAAGAAAGAGCTGAGCTATGGGTACTGGGCAGCAGAGGGAAAACCGGCTGCTCCGGCATGGTAAAGCCGGTATGCACGCCGGACTGCCCGGACCGGCACCCAGCCTGCAGCGACCGGTGCGAAAAATACCGGGCCTGGAAAGCCGAGGTACAGAAAGAAAAGACCTACACGAAGAGCCAGAACGATGCGGGAAAGATCAACCGGAACGACTTTGACGCGGAGTTCTGGATGGGCGGAAAGCACAAATAACGAGCCCCCGGCGGCGCTGGATGCGCGCGGCCGGGGGCTTTGGCGACGGCGGGAGCGTCAGGCCGAACGGGTGCTGCCAGAGGGAAAGCTCTGGCGGCAGGCGTTTGAACTGAACAAGCCATTCCTTTTTATAATAGGCGTCCGGGGCGGGCGCTTTGGGGGGCTTGTATACCCGTTAATCTTGTGACTGTGTGGACCACAGAAAAGAAACCAACACGATAAGTTTACCGGACAGGGAGGGCACCGGGATGCGAAAAAGCTACATCCGGGAAAAAAGGACCCTTTGCGGGGACACATACCAGGCCGTGGGCATTTACCCCGTGACGGATCAGGAGCACCGCCAGCGGGGCAAGAAGCGCAAAGAGAGCGACAAGGGCCAGAAAAGCCGGAACAAGGCCGCCAGTCTGCGCCGTCGACTGCGCAAGGTGCTGGCCAATTTTGACCAGAACGGCTTTTACCTGACCGCTACATACGAGGACGCCTACCTGCCCGAGGACGAGGAAGGCTGCTGGCGGGACGTGAGAAACTACGCCCGGCGAGTGCAGCGGGCGGCACGCAAGCGGTTTGGCGTGCGGGGGACCTGGCTGAAGTTGATGCTGTGGGCCGTGCGCAACGGCGAGGCCGGGCGGCTGCACATGCATGGCTTTGCCCAGTGCCCGGGGCTGAGTGAGGCAGAGCGGCGGGAGCTGCGGTATATGCTGGAGGATCTATGGCGGCGGCGTGTCCCCGGCACACGGGAGTTTGAGCCCATGGGCACCATGAACGCAGACCGGATCATCATGAAGAAGATCCTGGGCATTGACGGGCAGGGTACGAGCGGCACGGTGGGGTACATCTACGGCCACAGCTTCCGGCGGTGCCTGGAAACCAGCAACCTGACCCTGCCGGAGGAGCAGCCGGCAGCTGACACCAAGTGGAGCCGCCGCCAGCTGCGGGAGGCCTGTAGCGAACACGCGGAGGACCCGGCGTGGTGGGAAAAGCTGTTCCCGGGGTGGGAGTGCGTGAAGATCCAGATCTTTGACCCCGGCGGGCTGCACGAGAATGCCGAGCCCCGGCCGGAGGGCTGGGAAGCCACCGAACCGCAGGCTTATGTGATCCTGCGGCGGCGGGAGCTTGCGAAAGTTCGCACATGACAGACAAGAAATATTTATTTTGCGCGTAAAATAGGCGGTTTGTGCGGGGAATGTGTGAGATATCAGCCAAAAACGGCAAAAAAAGCGGGAAAGGCGGCGGGCAGTGACCAAAAAGCAGCGGAAAGAGGTGCGCAGGGCGCTGCGGCAGTACGACGGGCTCGGCAAGTGGGCGGCGGTGCTGGACCGGGTGAAGGAATACTATGCGCGGACAGACCCTGCCTGCTGGGAACTTTTGCGGATGCGCTACCTGGAGGGCATGCGGGAAGAGGACGTGATCCGGGCGCTGTACATCGGGCGGACGACCTACTACAGCAAGGAGCTGGAAGCGCTGAGCACGGTGGGGATCTATGCGGCAGCGGCGGGGCTGCTGGATGCGGAATGACAGCTGCGGGGACGCAGAGGGATGGCTGAGCGCTGCGGCGCGCGGCCTTTTTGTGCTGTCGAAAAAGTCCGGAGGTTTTTTGTGCAGCGGTTTGCGATAGACTGGAACCATGAGCACAGAGGGAGGGCCTGGGATGGCACAGCGGAAATACTGCAAAAATACCGTGCCGGGCCGACAGGGGCGCGGGAAAAAGTACCCGGCCAAGGTACGGGCCGAGGTGGTGATGACCATGATCAGCGCAAACTCCATCTGTGCAGTAGCCCGGAAGTACGGCGTGCCGGAGAGCACCATCCGCAGCTGGATGGCGGAAGAAGCCAAAAAGCCGGACGGGGTGTTTGCCGAGGCCCGGGCCCAGGCGGCGCGGGAGATCGCAGCCCGGGCGGCGCTGGGAGCCCGGGCCCAGGTGGGTTACCTGCAGCAGCGGGTGGCCGAGAACCAGCGGGCAAGCGAGATCTGCACAAAGCTGCGGGCAAGGCTGGACGAGGACGCCCGGGCTCGGAAGTACGAGATCGGCGGGCTGCTCAAGAGCGAGGCCGAGGAGCTGCAGGACGCAGCGGAGACCGGCCTTGTGGCGTACAGCGAGCCGGGCAGCTACGACCGGCGGCTGGAGGACGATGAGCGGAAGGAGCTGGAACAGCAGCTGGAGCGGTACGAGGCGCTGGCCATGACCGACAAGGACGCGGCGAACGTGGCCACGGTGCTGATGAACGCTGCGGCCAATGCGGCGGCGCTGGTGCCGCGGGACGAGGGCAGCAGCCAGAGCGCTGCCCCGGCGGTGCTGATGGAAGCAAAGGACGACACGCAGCAGCAGGAGGTGGTGCTGGATGGCACGGCAGGAGATTAACGGACGGCCCATCATCTGGCGGCCGCAGCCGAGGCAGGCGGCCTTTATGCGGCGCAGCGAGGACGAGGCCCTGTACGGCGGGGCGGCCGGCGGCGGCAAGAGCGACGCGCTAGTGATCGAGGCGCTGCGGCAGGTGGATGTGCCGAACTACCGGGCATTGATCCTGCGCAAGACCTTTCCCCAGCTGCGGGAGCTGATCGACAAGACCATGCAGTACTACAAGCCTGTGTTCCCGAAAGCCCGGTACAACGCCAGCAACCACTGCTGGACCTTCCCCAGCGGGGCGAAGATCTATTTTGGAAGCATGTTCCGGGCCCAGGACAAATACAACTACCAGGGCCAGCAGTTTGATTTTATCGGGGTGGACGAGCTGACCCACTTCACCTGGGAAGAGTACAGCTACCTGATGAGCCGCAACCGCCCCAGCGGGCCGGGCACACAGGTGTACATCCGGGCCACGGCCAACCCCGGCGGCATCGGCCACGGGTGGGTGAAGGCCCGGTTCATCACGCCGGCACCCCCGGGCACCCGGATGGTGCAGCTGGTGGACGTGAAGAAGCCGGACGGCACCGTGGAAAAGCTGCGGCGCACGCGGGTGTTTATCCCCTCCACCATCTTTGACAACCCGGCACTGCTGAAAAATGACCCGGGGTATCTGAACAACCTGGCGTCCTTACCGGAGGCGGAGAAGCAGGCGCTGCTCTATGGCAGCTGGGACAGCTTCAGCGGCCAGGTGTTCACCGAGTGGCGCAACGACCCGGCCCACTACGAGGACCAGCGGTGGACCCATGTCATCAAACCGTTTCGCATTCCGGCGCACTGGAAGATCTGGCGCGGGTACGACTTTGGCTACTCGCGGCCCTTCTCGGTGGGGTGGTATGCAGCGGACGAGGATGGCAGGCTGTACCGGATCAAGGAGCTGTACGGCTGCACCGGCACGCCGAACGAAGGCCTGAAGATCGACCCGGTGGAGCAGGCCCGGCGCATAAGGGAAGCGGAAGAGAACGACCCGATGCTGAAAGGCCGGGTGATCCAGGGCGTGGCGGACCCGGCCATCTTCAACGAGAGCCAGGGCGAGAGCATTGCCCAGATGCAGGAAAAGCACCCGTACTACCTGGTATGGCACCCGGGAGACCACACCCGCCTTGCCGGAAAGATGCAGATGCACTACCGGCTGGCCTTTAACGCCGAGGGGCGGCCCATGCTGCAGGTGTTTGACACCTGCAAACACTTCATCCGGACCATCCCGAACCTTGTGTACGACGAGAGCAACGTGGAGGATATCGACTCCGACCAGGAGGATCACATCTACGACGAGTGCCGCTATGTGCTGATGGAAAACCCCCTCAGCCCGCGGCAGATCCAGAAAGAGACGGCGCTGCGGGACGACCCGCTGGACCTGGACAAGAGAAAGAGTAGAACACATGTGATGCGGGTGTAACTCCCACACCACTGGGAATGGGCAAAAAAGGAGTGACAGAGTGGACGGAAAAGAACTTTTGCAGGAGCTGCTGCGGCGATACCCGGACCAGAGGGTGAGCGAAGACCCGGCGGGGGCCGGGATGCTGAGCAGCCTGGGAGCGCAGCAGCCGGAGCCGATGACCGGAGCGGGCCTGCAGACGGCAGGCGGCTCCCTCACGGAAGAGGCGGCAGGCGCGCAGGTGATCGGGCCGGAGGAGATCGCAAAGGCGGGGGAGACCCTGCAGAAATACAAGGCGGGCAAGGCGTCGCTGGACAAGCGGATCGTGGAGAACGAGCTGTGGTTCCGCATGGGGCACTGGAAGAACTGCGAAAACAAGATGATGGAGGGCAAGCCCAAGCCCTCCAGCGGATGGCTGTTCAACAGCATTGCCAACAAGCACGCCGACGCCATGGACAACTACCCGGAGCCCAACGTTTTGCCCCGGGCGGCGGACGACGAAGAAACGGCCAAGGCACTCTCGAAGATCATCCCGGTGGTTTTGGAGCAGTGCGACTATGAGCAGGTGTACAGCGACACCTGGTGGCGCAAGCTCAAGACCGGCACCGGCGTGAAGGGTGTGTTCTGGGACCCGACGCTGCGAGGGGGCCTTGGCGACATCAGCGTGAAGAGCGTGAACCTGCTGATGCTGTACTGGGCCCCTGGCGTGAGCGACATTCAGGAGAGCCCGAACCTGTTCAGCCTGAGCCTGGAGGACAACGAGCAGCTGGTGGCGAAATACCCCCAGCTGGAAGGCCACACCGGAAAGAGCCTGGACGTGGCCGAGTACATCCACGACGATCAGCTCGACACCACCGGCAAGAGTGTGGTGGTGGACTGGTACTACAAAAAGGCCCGGCCGCAGGGCGCGCCGGTGCTGCACTACTGCAAGTACTGCAACGGCGTGGTGCTGTACGCCAGCGAGAACGACCCGGCCCTGGCCGAGCGGGGCTTTTACGACCACGGGAAATACCCCTTTGTGTTTGACCCGTTGTTCATGGAAGAGGACAGCCCGGCGGGCTTTGGGTACATCGACGTGATGAAGGACACCCAGACCGCCATTGACGAGATGAACCACGCCATGGACGAGAACGTGAAACTGGCAAGCAAACTGCGCTTTGTGGTGAGCGACTCGGCCGGGGTGAGCGAGGAAGAACTGGCGGACTTCAGCCGGGACATCGTGCATGTGGTGGGGCGGCTGAACAGCGACACCTTTATGCCGCTGCAGACCAGCGTGCTGAGCGGCAACTGCATCACCTACCGGGACGACCGGGTGAACGAGCTGAAGGAGGTCAGCGGCAACCGGGACGTGAGCCAAGGCGGCACTACCAGCGGCCTGACCGCGGCCAGCGCCATTGCGGCCCTGCAGGAAGCGGGCAGCAAGCTGAGCCGGGACATGCTGAAAAGCGCGTACCGCTCCTTTGCGAAGGAGTGTTACCTGATCATTGAGCTGATGCGCCAGTTCTACGACGAGCAGCGGGTGTTCCGCGTTACCGGAGAGACGGGGCAGACCGAGTACACCCCCTTCAGCGCGGCGCAGCTGCGGGCCGTGCCGGGCGGCGAGATCGGCGGGGTGCAGCTGGGCGACCATGAGCCAGTGTTTGACATCACGGTGAGTGCGGCCAAGAAGAGCACCTTCAGCCGCCTTTCTCAGAACGAGACGGCGAAAGAGTGCTACCAGATGGGCTTCTTTGCGCCGGCCAACGCCGACGCGGCCCTGGCGGCGCTGGACATGATGGACTTTGAAGGCATTGAGAAGGTGCGCCAGCGGGTGAGCGAGAACGGCACGCTGTACCAGCAGCTCCAGCAGATGGCGCAGCAGATGCAGAAAATGGCGGCCATCATCGACCAGCAGAACGGCACCAACGTGAGCGAGGCGGCAGGAGCGGCTGCGCAGGCGGCGGGCAGCACGGGTGGCGGCAGCGGCAGTAGCAATGTGACCCGCAGTACCACCAACAGCCTGGGCGCTGCGGTGGGCGAAGGGAACAACAGTCTCTCGACACAGGCGGCCAAGCGGGCCATGGATGCGAACAACCCGAACAAAGAATGACGGGGGACGTTCTCTTTTGCCGCACAAAAGAGAACCAGAAAAGCGCCAGCGATTTCGACGCGCTGGACCCACGAGAAAGGGGCTGCTCGCCCCTTTCAGACCCCAAAGAAGAAGTCGAACCGGAAAAAAGCTAGTCGCTGTGCTTAACGCTTTTTTCTCGGCTCTCCGATTGGAACAGGAACGACAGGAGGAAAACGGCGTGATCAAAGTGGAAATGATGCAGACCGACAAGGGCTATAGTGTAGCAGCAAGCGGCCACGCAGACTATGCACCCAAAGGCCAGGACATTGTGTGTGCGGCAGCGAGCGTGCTGCTGCAGACGCTGGCCAACAAGGTGGAGGAGGCTGCACGGCAGAAGCAGCTGGAGAGCAGCTGCGTGCAGCACGGTGAGTCTTTTGTGGTGCAGGCAAAGCCCAGCGGAGGCATGACCGGAATCATGGTTGCTGCATGGTACGACTTTGTGGAGGAAGGGCTGAGCGAGCTGGCCGGGCAGTACCCGGACCATGTGGAGTTGTACATTTACGATGACAGCGACGGCTGCGATGCGCCGGAAAAGGCACTGAACCTGCAGAAATTTGCCGAAGGCGGAGACGGCGGAGCAGGCGCTGCAGAGGGTGGTGCGGCGGAAGCTGCTGCCCCGGCGGTGCAGGCACCGGCTTTGCGGCCGGCGCAGGAGCGGCTGGCACGGCGCAGCGGGGCGCTGAAGGGCAAGGCGGCAGGCGGGGAGAAACTCCCCCAGCCGCCTGCGGGCGGCAGCCCCCTCAAGGAGGGGGCCTCTGGCAGTGAGAGTGACCCGGCGGAAGCGGAGAAGCACCAGGAACCTGCCAAGGAGCCCAAGGCCGAAAAGACCCCGGAGGAGCGCCGGAGAGCCTTTGGCGAGATGGTGCAGGGCGAATACAGCGACGTGTTCCAGGAGATGATGCAGCGGGCCATTGATAAGGCTACGGAGAACATCCGGCAGAATCCGCAGGTGGCGCGGCTGACCCAGGCACTGGCCAATGCCTACGGTGTGGACACCGAGGACATGGACGGCCTGATCGAGGCGGTGGAGAACGGCCGCGTGAAGGACGAGAAATATTACGAGGACCTGGCCCAGCAGCGGGGTGTGAGCGTGAAAACGGCCCGGGAGCTGGACAAGATGGAGAGCGACCTGAAGCGCAGCAACACCCGCAACGCCCAGCTGCAGGCCATGCAGCAGGAAGCAGCCCGCCAGCAGCGGGTGAGCCAGATCCAGGCACAGTGGGAGGCCCAGGCCGCCCAGCTGAAGACCCAGTACCCGGATTTTGAGCTGCAGGAGGTGCTGGCCAACGAGCAGGTGGCCGACCTGATGCGCCGGGGCGTGAGCCTGCCGGACGCTTACCGGGCCGCCTACTTTGACCACATCATGCAGCAGGCCACGGCCCAGACCGCCCAGAAGGTGGAGCAGGGCGTGGCGGCACGCATCCAGCAGCGGGCTGGCCGACCCGGCGAGAACGGCACCCGGCCCGGCGGCGCGGTGACCACCCATGTGGACGTGGCCAGCATGAGCCGCCGCCAGCTGGAAGACCTGGAACGCAGGGCACGCCGGGGCGAGAAGATCACGCTGTAACGACTTCCCACACGAGGGTGTGAGAACATAAACCTTTGAAGGAGGACCAAACCATGAAATGGAAGAAGATGAACCTGCAGCTGTTTGCGGATGCGCACGAGCAGCTGCAGAACACCACCGGCAGCTCCGGCATGAGCGCCGAGATGAAAACCTTTTACGAGCGCCGCCTCATCGACCAGGCGCTGCCGGCGCTGGTGCATGACCAGTTCGGCGACAGCTACCCCATCCCGGCCAACAACGGCAAGACCATTGAGTTCCGCAAGTATGACGCGCTGCCCAAGGCCACCACGCCCCTGACCGAGGGCGTGACCCCGGAAGGCCAGGCCCTGACCGTGACCACGGTGACCGCTGAGGTGCACCAGTACGGCGGCTGGGTGCCCCTGACCGACATGGTGCAGATGACCACCATTGACAACAACGTGGTGCAGGCCACCAGCGTGCTGGCAAGCCAGAGCGGCCGCACCATGGACACCATTGTGCGCGACATTCTGGCCGGCGGCACCAACGTAATCTACGCCCCTAAGATCGGCGCAGGTGGTGCAGAGACCCCGGTGACCAGCCGTGCGGGTCTGGACGCCACGGCCCAGCTGACGGTGGACCTGATCGAGCAGGCGGTGGCCCAGCTGAAGGTGCAGAACGCCGACCCCATCGGCTCTGCCGGCGGCAGCTATGTGTGCATCATCCACCCGTACACGGCCTACGACCTGAAGAAAGACCCGGCCTGGGTGGAGGCCCACAAGTACGCCAGCCCTGAGGAGATCTTTGAGGGCGAGATCGGCAAGATCGGCAACGTGCGCTTTGTGGAGACCAGCGAGGCAAAGATCTGGACCGGCACCGGCTGCCCCTCGGGCCTTGCGGTGTTTGGCACTCTGGTGCTGGGCGCCCACGCCTACGCCACCACCGAGCTGGAGGGCGGCGGCCTGCAGCACATCGTGAAGCAGTTGGGCTATGGCGATGACCCGCTGAACCAGCGCGCCTCTGTGGGTTGGAAGGCCGTGAAGACCGCCGAGCGCCTGAGCGAGCAGTACATGGTGCGCATTGAGAGCTGCAGCGCACGCTACAGCGCCAAGGCGAAGGCAAACTGAGGAACGGAGGATGAACAAATGGCAGTAAAGAAAGAAACCGCACAGCAGGCTGCGGAAGCAGCAACCCAGGACGACAAGGCCAGCCAGGGCGTGCAGGCGGAGAAGCCCGCCACCGAGGTAATCCACCTGTTCAAGGACAACGGCCGCTACTCCAGCGCCCGTTTTGTGAGCGTGAACGGCGAGGCGTACCTGATCCAGCGCGGCGTGGACGTGGAGGTGCCTGCGGCGGTGGCCGAGGTGCTGCGCCACAGCGAAGAGATGGACAACGCGGCCAACGCAAAGATCGAGGCGGCCCAGGCGGCGGCGCAGAACGTGCCGGCACTGCAGAAGCTGTAAGAACAACGTGAAGAGAACACCCGGTACGGCAGGCACTTGCTGTGCCGGGTGTTTTTGCTAAGGAGGGAAACTGAATGAAAGAGCTGAAGGACACTGTGGACGGGATGCTGAGCACGGACTACAAGGAACGGTTTGTGGCGGAGTATCAGCAGACGAAGATCCGCTACGAGAAGCTGAAAGCCTTTTGCAACTGCGTGGAAGCGGCGGCGATGGCAGGCACGGAGCAGCCGAAACATGACTGCCCGCTAGAGCTGCTGCGGACACAGCAGAAATATATGGGGCTGTATCTGGCACAGCTGGAACTGCGGGCTGTGATCGAGGATGTGGAGCTGGAGACCTGAAGGGAGACAGAGTATGACGGCAGGAAAGGCGATTGAACTTTGCGACCAGATGCGGCCGAACAATGATTTTGCGGACGAGATGAAACAGATGTGGCTGCGCCAGTGCGACGCGCGGCTGCGGCAGACGGTAGTGAACCGCTCGGCCTGCGGGGACTTTGACGCTGTAGGCGCGGACATGGCCGGGGACGGGCTGGAGTATGACACCCAGCTGCTGGCACCGGATGCCTTCAGCGCACTGTACCAGCACTGGCTGTGCGCCCAGATGGACCTGGCCCTGGGCGAGACGGCCCGAGCGGTGAACGAGCTGCAGATGTACAGTGACTACTGCCAGGAGTTTGCAGCCTGGATGCGGCAGAAATACCCCCCGGCGGGCGGGGTGCAGTGGAGGTATTGAGAGATGATCGACGGGACGAACCTGAACCAGCTGACCGGCAGTCGGCAGCTGTTGCGGGCCTTTGGGGGCATCAACGAGACCTACAGCTGCAGCGAGGCGGAGCTCTCGGCGGCGCTGAATTTTTCCGGCAGGGGATTTCCGGCGCTGCAGACCCGGGCGCTGCGCAAAAAGGTGCGGGACGTGGAGAAGGTGAACGGCATGTACCACCTGAACGGGCTGCTGATCTGCCGGGGCACGGGGCTGGAATACGCACCGGACGGGCAGGCGGGCCGCACGGCGGCGGTGACGCTGGAGAATGTGCTGACGGACGACCGCAAGGCGCTGGCCGGCATGGGCAGCAAGGTGCTGATCTGGCCGGACAAGCTGGCCTTTGACACCGAGACCGGCCAGCTGGAAACGCTGGGGGCAAAGTGGGAGCTGGGCGACCGCAAAATGACCGTGTGCCCCTGCGACACGGAGGGCAAGATGTACGAGGTGGCCGGTGCAGGCGACACGGAGCCGGAGAGCCCGGAGGACGGGCAGCTGTTTTTGAAGGGCGACCCGAAGAACCTGTACGACTATGAGAGCGTGCTGGAAAAGTGGAGCGCCAAGAGCGGCAAGTGGGTGCAGGTGCTGGTGAACACGGTGCGCATGACCTGCCCGGGAATCGGGAGCCTGCTGAAGGAGGGCGACACAGTGACCCTGACCGGCATGCCGCAGGCGGTGTGCGACGCGCTGGCGGCAGACCTGAACGGGGAGATCGTGGTGCAGGCGCTGGAGGGGGACGACCTTGTGGCCAGCCTGACCCCGGCCCAGGACAGCAGCCGGTACTATGGCAGCTGGACGGTGACGGCCACGGGCACCAGCTGGCGCAGCCTGGACGGGGCACGCACCGAGAATGAGAGCCTGGCCGTGAGCATCACGCTGGAGCGGCGGGTGCCGGAGCTGGACTTTGTGACCGAGCAGGGCAACCGGGTGTGGGGCTGCAGCAAGAAGGAAAACACCATTTACGCCTGCCGCCTGGGCGACCCCACCAACTGGTACAGTTACCGGGGCATTGCAGCGGACAGCTACGCCGTGAGCGTGGGCAGCGACGGAACCTTTACCGGCGCGGCCAGCTGCATGGGGTATGTGCTGTTTTTCAAAGAAAACTGCATCCACAAGCTGTACGGCTCCAAACCCAGCGACTACCAGCTCTCCAGCGTGCGGTGCCGTGGTGTGGCAGCCAACGCCGCCCACAGCCTGTGCGTGCTGAACGAGACACTGTATTACCTTTCGCCCGGCGGGGTGATGGCCTGGGACGGCAGCCTGCCCAGCAAGGTGTCCGGCGCGCTGGACACCGGGAAGCTGACGGGGGCCGCGTGGTGCGCTGCTGGAAGCCTGGACGCGCGGTATTACCTGTACCTGCGCCGGCAGGGGGACAGCGCCGGGCGGCTGCTGGTGTACGACACGGAGCGGGGCCTGTGGCATGAAGAGAGCGCCGTGGGCTACGAGATGGCCAGCACCGGCCAGCAGCTGTACCTGTGGGATGGCCGGGCCCTGTGGGCGGCAGACCCCGACCGGGAAACAGAAGGGGAAGCCGAGGCGGCACTGCAGTTTGAGGCGGTGAGCGGGGACATTGGACTGACCGAGACGGATGACAAATACATCAGCCGGATCACCCTGCGGCTGGACGCGCAGGTCCACAGCGTGGTGACGCTGGCGGTGAGCTACGACGGCGGACCCTGGGAGACCCTGCGCACGGCGGCCGCCACGGGAGACCATGCCCGGCTGAACCTGCCCTTTGAGCCGCGCCGGCACGACACCATGCGGCTGAAGCTGAGCGGCACGGGGCAGATCGCACTGCGGAGCATGGCCTTTACGCTGGCAGGCACCACCGGCGGCCGGGTGACCGGGGCCGGGCCGAGAAAGTGAGGGATGAACATGGCGAGTTTAGCGGGGCTGAACGGCATCAGCCTGCCCAGCTTTGGCAGCAGCATGGACCCGGAGGACGCCCGGGCGCTGCGCAACTACCTGTACCAGCTGCAGGAACAGCTGGGCTACGTGCTGACCAACCTGGACAGCGAGAACATGAGCGAGAATTTTTTGAGCAGTAAGGGGGAGACGGAATGAGCAGACTGAGCAATGCCCGGACGGAACTGGAGAACTACGAAAAGACCCGCCCGGCGGACTATGTGAGCCAGTACCAGCCGAAGATCAAGGACGTGATGGGCCAGCTGGACGGCATGAAAGAATTTGACTACGACCCGGACGCCGACACGGCCTACCAGCAGTACAAGAGCCAGTACACCCGCTCGGCCAAGCTGGCGAACCAGAACGCCCAGGCCAACGCGGCGGCCCAGACCGGAGGCTACAGCTCCAGCTACGGCACCCAGGCGGGCCAGAACGCCTACACGACCACCATGAACAACCTGGACAACGTGCTGAACAGCCTGCAGGACCAGAGCCGCAGCGAGTACACGGCCAAGCGCACCGGGCTGGAGAGCCGGCTGAGCGGACTGCAGAACGCCGAACAGCAGGACTACCAGAACTACCAGAAGGACATGGCCAACTGGATGGACGGGCTGCAGTACCGCCAGAACGAGTACGACAAGGCCAGCAGCGAGAGCAGCCAGCGCACCAGCCGGTGGCTGAACGGCATCCTGAGCGCGGTGCAACTGGCGGCGCAGATCTTACCGTTCTTTTTTGTGTAAGGAGGGGACACCATGGGAACCATTGCGAGACTGAACACGGCAAAGAAGAAGCTGGCCCAGGCCGAACAGGCTATGCCGGGGGCCTACCAGAACAACTACACGGACAGCATCAACCAGAAGCTGGTGCAGCTGGCGGATGCCAGCCTGACCGGCAGCGCCGGCGTGGACACGGACGCCCTGAATGCCGCCTACCAGCAGTACCGGGCAAACAGCGTGGCCAACGCCCAGAACGGCGCGGCGGCCGCTGCCGGCACGGCCAATGCCCTGGCGGGCGGGTACGGTGCGGACTGGGCCAAGACCGCGGCGAACCAGGCGGCAGGGGAGCAGATCGCAGGCGTGGACAACAGTCTGAGCAGCCTGCGGGCGGACGCTTTGCAGAACTGGAAGCAGAAGATGAGTGACACCACCAGCGTGCTGGACGACCTGCTGGGCCAGCAGAGCCTGGAACGCAGCGAGTATGACGGCAGCGTGAGCAATGCCCAGAACTGGCGGGACTACCTGAGCGGCCGGGTGGACACGGCACGGCAGGAGAACAACGATTTCTGGAACAATGTGTGGAACGTTGTGAAGGGAGTGGGCAATGCGGTAAAGACCGGGTACGATGCCTACCAGGGCTATTACCAGTGGGACAAGGAGTTTGAACTACAGAAGCAGCAGTATGCGGACAGCCTGCAGCGCACCCAGCTGAGCGACCAGATCAGCGCCATGGAACAGGCGCAGGCCTTTAAGCAGGCGGGCTTTGATGACCTGGCAGCCCAGACCCTGACCAAGTACGGACTGGACAGCACGATGCTGGACGCCTGGGAGGGCATGAGCGATACCCAGAAGGACAAGATGGCGGCCCTGCTGCAGGGCGCAAGCCTGGCGGGCAGCGGCAACGACACGGCAGCAAAGAATTACCTGCAGATGGCAGGACTGAGCGGGGACAGCACGGACAGCTACGGCACCATTGCCGGGCGGCTGAACAGCTCGAACCTTGCATACCAGCAGGCGCTGCTGGGACTGCAGCAGCGGTACAAGACCACGGGCACCGGAAGCAAGAGCAGCGGCTACACGACCAGCGAGCTGCAGCAGATGGCAAACAAATTTTCCAGCATGAAGGGCACCGAGCCCCTGTACGACTTTTACAAGCAGACCCTGACCGATGCGGGATGGATCAAGGCAGACACCGGCACCAAGGCCAGTACCCAGAGCGCGGCGGGAGGAACCGGAGCGGGAAAGGCGGGAACCACGACCAGCAAGCTGCCGGTAGCGACCGCCAAAACGCCGTGGAGCACCAGCGGCACGGTGGACGGCGTGGCGGGGGCGTCGGTGAGCATGGCCAGCCCGAAAGGCGGCAATTACAATACGGCGCTGCGAGAAGCACAGCAGATGGCAAACAATGGCTATGACATGGCCCAGATCACCGAGTATCTGATCCGGAAAAATTACAGCGACAGCACCATCAGTCAGGTGTCGCAGACTATGGGATGGTAAAGGAGGAGCAACATGAGCCTGAGTGTAGAACAGGTGCGCCAGATGCGGGAGCAGATTAAAGCGAATGACGCCGCAAAAACCGCAGCCCAGAAGAAGACGACGACCCAGACGGCCAAGAAGACCATGACGGCCCCGCTGGCAAGGAACAGCCAGCGGGCGAACATCGTCGGAACGACAGCCCAGAAGAAAACGATGACGACCCAGACGGCCAAGACCACCCCGGCGGCACCGGCAGCCAAGAGCGCCGGCACGGGCCTGAGCGTGGCCCAGGTGGCGCAGATCCGCAGCCAGATGACGGCTGCCCCCGCCAGCACCAGCCGCCTGCAGACGACGGCCAGCACCCCGGCTTGGACGGGCGGCACCCGGCAGGTGCTGGGAACAGTAAGCGCGGACACGCTGGGCAAGCAGGTGCTGGCGGATATGGCCAGCAACACGGGCAGCCCGGTGGCCACCGACCGGCAGGAGGATTACGAACCGGACTGGAACTATGCGGGAAACGACAACACCCCGAAACAGCGGGCCATTGCGCAGGGCGTTTATGGCAGCTACGCCAAGGCGGCGCAGAAGGCGGGGAATGCCATTGCCAAGGACCGGCCAACAGACCGCTTTGACGAGCTGAACCAGTGGATGGACGAGAGCCCCCGGCACCGGGAGGTGGTAGACCTGCTGCGGCAGAAGGAGTACACCACCCAGGAGGACAAGGGTGTGGCCCCGGAGCAGGCCGTGCAGGTGACCGGTACGAAACAGAAATACAGCCCCGGGGACCTTTTGAAGATGGGGTACACGGCCCAGGAGATCAACGAGGCCCGGGCATACATCCGGGAGTATGATGCCTTGCCGGTGACTGACCGGGCGGCGCGCCGCACGGCGGACGCCACGAAGGGCATTGCAGCCACGGTGGCGTCGGTGGTGCCCATGGCGGGCGAGATGACCACCCAGGGCGTGAAGGACATCCGGGCTACCCAGAAAAACGAGGCGGCGCTGGACAAGGAACTGGAAGGCGATGCCCGGGGCAAGGAACTGAAAGACCGGATCACGGCGGTGGACATGGACTATAACCCCCAGTACACCGACGAGGATCTGCGCGGCATGGGCTACAACCAGAGCGAAATTGACACCATGCGCAGCCGCATTGCCGGGACGGTGCAGAAAACGGCGCTGGATAAAGACACGAGCCTTGGCCACCAGCTGTACAATTACGGCCAGCAGCGCAAGGCAGCGGCCCAGGCGGGCCTGAGCCCGGCGGCCAAAACAGCCATGGGCGTTGCCACCAGCGCAGCGGAAAACCTGGCTGTTGCGGGCGTGAGCCCCTACCTGGTGCTGCCGGTGCTGAGCGCCCAGGGCGCGGCCGAGAGCATGGGCCAGGACGTGGAGAAGGGCACCAGCGCCGGCCAGGCTGTGGGCGTGGGCCTTGCAAAGTTTGGCGCAGGCTGGGCCATCAACAGCGTGGGCGTGGCGAACATGGCCCGCAGCATGGGCGTGGACTATGCCCGGGACACGGTGGCCGGAAAGCTGGCCGACCTTGTGCGCAGCTCGAAGCTGATGAACAAGCTGGGAAGCAGCCGGGTGGCGAAAAACACCATCTCCGGCGGCGTGGACAATGCGGTGCAGGCCTTTGTGGAGACCTATGCGGACAAGATCATTGACGCGGCGCTGGGCGGGGACCAGCAGGCCGCCGACGAGCTGCTGCAGACCGACACCTTTTTGCAGGCCCTGCAGGCCGGTGCCACTGGCGGTGCGTCCGGTGCGCTGGGCGGTGCCGTGGGCACGGGGCTGGGCGCCATGAGCCGGACGCTGGATGCCCGGGCCGGGACGGAAACAGCTGCCCCGGTGCAGGTGGACACCGAGAGCCGGGCGGCGGATGCTGCAGCGGCGCAGCGGGCACTGGAAGCGCGGGCGCAGGAGCAGACCGGGGCGGAACTCCCTCAGCCGCCTGCGGGCGGCAGCTCCCTCGGGGAGGGAACCTTAAAGGCGGCGGAGACGGCAGACCGAACGGAAGAAACGGCCGTGAACGATGACCCGGCGGTACATACCCCGGCGCAGAACGCCAGCATTGCCCAGTACAAGGACAGCGTGGACGAGAAGATGGCCGAGTATGTGGACAGGGTGCGGGCAGGTGAAACGCTGGCCCCCTACATGGTGACCGAGACCAGCGACCGGATGCGCAGCGCCATGCAGGAGCTGACCGGCCTTGCCAAAGTGGGCAGCGTGACCATGCTGGACGCCAACGGAGTGAAGCACATCACGAACCGGCACGCGGGCGGCGACGGCAGCGCAGACGCCACCATGAAGGAGAGCGCCGACGTGGCCCGGGCGGCCTATGTGCTGAACAACTTTGACAATGCGTATCTGGCAACGCGGAAAGCGGATGGATACTATACTGCCAATCGAAAAAAAGCACCTATTGTAATTTTTGAGAAAAAAATAGACGGCTCCCACATCATCGTGGAAGCCGTGACAGATGCCAAAAAAAGTAAAAACTTTATCGTTTCGGAATATTTGTCGTCCGTTGGTGTGCCGGAAAAAGAAATAGCGAAAGTTCTGCAGCCCTCTATGGATGCCGTTGCCGACCCCAGAGATACGTCCGAAACGTTAAGTGCAGATCCTTCCGCTATTCCGATGGCAGAAGTTCTGCGATCCCCCGTGAATGCCGTTGCCAGCCCTGGGGATAACGCCCGAAACGTAGTCGCAGATCCTTCCACCAGTGCTACTGTAACACAGGAAAAGGGCAAAGTCAACGGAAACACGGTGGAAAAGGCCGGGGAAACCGTGGAAAGCCCGGCGGAGTACGCGGACGTGGAACTGCGGGCAGACCCGGCGGCGCTGGAAACGGACAGCTGGACGCGGGGCGAGCAGGTGCAGACGGCGCAGGAGCTGGCGCAGCACTACCGGATGAGCACCCAGGCGGTGCAGACCGTGGTGAACAACATGCCGGCAGGCATTGGGGCGGAGATCTACGCCCCGGCCGCGGCCAGCCTGTACCGGCTGGGTGTGAACGGGGAAGGAGCCAGCTTTGCCGAGGCGCTGCAGATGACCGGCAAGGGCAGCGCCCTGAGCGGACGGGTGCAGCAGGTGCTGGCGCTGGGGGATGCAGGCCGGACGGCGCTGAACCTGGCCTACTTACAGGGCAAAGGAGAAGCGGAACGCTACCAGGAGACCCGGGCCGCAGAGCTGGGCAAGCGCCCCGGCAAGGCGGCACTGCGGGAGGATGCCGGCACTTACTACAAGGCAGACGGCAGCGTGAGCAAGGGCACCCGGGCGGACGACGCCCTGATCGAGTTGAGCGCCAAGGCCAGCGGCGTGGCGGCGCAGCGGGTGGTGCAGGGCCTTGCAAACAACGCCAAGGGCCTGATCCAGAGCGCGGCGGGCAAGGTGTTTTACTCGAGTGAAGCCGACGCCGCCACTGTGATGCACGAGACGCTGCACGAGCTGAACCGCTGGGACAACGCCGGCGGGCAGGAGCTGATCGACACCTTTGAGCACTACCTTGTGCAGCAGAACGGCATGGACAGCGTGCAGGAGCTGGTGCAGAGCTATCTGGACCGGTACGAGCGGGCGGGCCAGCAGCTGACCTACAACCAGGCCATGGAAGAGATCACGGCGGACGCCATGCGCAGCATTTTTGGAACGGAAGAGGACTTCCGGAATTATGTGCGCCAGCAGGCGGCGGAAGCCAGGATGAACGCCCAGGTCCAGAAGCGGAGCAACCGGGTGATGCAGAAGATCGAGACGCTTTTGCAGAAGGTGCTGACCGACATCAAGACCCTGCTGGGGGCGGAACCGGACAATGCCGCGGCCAAGGCGGCACAGACCCTGACCGAGACCCAGCTGAAGGACCTGCGGCAGATCTACTTCAACCACCAGGCGGACGCCGGGGCCAACTACCGCGCGGCGCTGGAAGCAAACGGCGGCATGGAAAAAGCCGCTGCGGCAGACGCGGCAGCGGCGGAAGATGTGCGGTATTCCATTGACGAACGGTTTGAGGACGAGATCGAAAGTCTGAACAAAAAGACGGACGATTATATGATCACGGTCGGCAAGACATCGGATGTGCTGAAAAGCATTGGTGTGAAAGATCAGACGATTTTGTGGAATGCTGGTAAAATCAAAGAAATTCTGAAAAAACACAGTGAGGTAAGATATAAGGCCGGAAAAGAAAAATCCATCATGACACCGGACATCATCAAGCAGGTGCCACAGGTATTGGAAAACCCGGTGGTGGTGCTGCACTCGAATGAGGAGACCGGCGCAAATCAGGGAAAAAATTATAGAAGCCGAATCTATATGTTCGGTGAAGTGAAGGATGCACTGAACCAGCCGGTGAGTGTTTCGTTGGAACTGCTGCCGACCCGTAAGAATGGATTAGTGATGGATAATATTGTTCTTACCAGCGCTTATGGAAAGAACAATGTGCAGAATGCGTTGAACAGTGACCAAATCCTGTACATTGACCCGAATAAAAAAAGAACCGCAGCATGGCTGGGCAGTACTGGGCTCCAATTGCCGGTCCCCCCAACCATGTACGGTTCCAGAGGTACTTTAACATACTTCGGAGAGTCTGTCAAGATGATGGATGCAAATTCCCGCAACGCAAAACTTGCACAGTTTATGACGCAGGAAGGAGAAAACCGCTACCAGCTGGACGTGGACAGCGAGGACGTGGAAGCAGCCAGGCGCCAGAGCGTGGGGGACGGCGGCGCTGAGACCGAGACTCTGGCCAAGGTGATGGCGCAGGCGGATGCGGCACAGGTGTCGGACGAAAGCCTGGAACGCATTGCCCGGAAGATGGTGAAGACCAGCGACAGCCGGGCGGACGTGAAGACCCTGACCAGCCGCCTTGCCGCACTGCGGAACTACCTGAGCGGCGGCAGCGTGGACTGGGCCCAGGCCCACGGCTTTGTGCTGGACATGGCCCAGCAGGTGATGGAAGGCAGCGCCAAGAAAAACGACGAGCTGTGGAAGGCCTACCCCGACCTGCACAAGATGAGCATGAGCCTGGAAAAAGGCAGCAAGGACTACAACGAGGTGCTGTACAAGTACGGCAGCTGGGCCGAGGCCCGGAAGGAGCTGGCAAAGCACGGCGTGAGCCTGACGCTGACGAAAAAGGGCGAGGTGAGCCGGTGGGACGCCGACTTTACCGAGCTGCAGGGCATTGGCGGGGGATTGTTCCCCACCGAAACGCCCAGCAGCGCCGCCGACGCGCTGGAAGCCATGGCGGCGGCACACGATGCGATCAAGCCCACGATGGAGAGCGCCTATGACAGCGAATGGGACGCGGCCAAGCAGGAACTGGCCATGGATCTGTGGAACGAATACCTGGGCCTGCCGGGCGTGGCCAACAGCCGGAACGCGAAACTGCGGGCGGAGTTCAAGGCGCGGACCGAGCAGATGAACGAACAGGCAAAGCGGCACAGCCTGGCGCTGCAGGCCGCGGCCAACCTGAACGCGGCCAAACAGCGGGCCAGCGACCGGCAGAAGATGCGGCAACCCTATGCGGACCGGATGACCAAGGCCCAGCAGGACTACAAGGAAGCGGCCGCAAGGGCAGAGGCAAAGTTTGGCGCGAAGGAGCGGAAGCTGGAACAGCAGGCGGCTGTACTGCGGGAGGCAGAACGCGGAAAGACCCGGGAGAAAATTGCCATTGCACAGGCGAAGAACGCCGAGCGGCTGGCCCAGATGCGGGACAGCCGGGACAAGGACAACACCCGGCGGGCCATCCGCAAGGCGACGAGTGAGCTGACCAAGATGTTCGAGCACCCGAACGAGAAAAAGTATGTGCCGGAGTACCTTTTGGACAAGGTGCAGCCGGTTTTGCAGCTGGCGAACGAGGCCATTGGAAACCGGGAGACGGCCCAGCGGCTTGCCCAGTGGGCGCACCGGGGCGAAGAGGGCTGGACCTACGCGCCCATGCAGGACAGCAAGGCAGCCATGGAAAAAGCGGTGTACGGGCTGCGGGACGGCATCAAGCGGGAGATGGAGAACAGCGACCGGGCACAGCTGGAATGGGAGAACAGCGGCCTGCAGGACGCCATTGACGAGTGGCTGCTGGACGTGAACGACAACCGGGAACGGGAGATCGAAGTGCTGCGGGCGAAGATCGAGAACGCAAAGCAGTACACCCGGGAGGATGAAAGCCCGAGCTGGACGGCGTATGTGGACGGACTGAACGACCGACTGGCAGCGCTGAAAAACGGCGGCATGGCCACCTTGAGCTCCACCGAACTGCGAGGGCTGCGTGACATCCTGGACCAGACGCTGCACATCATCAAGACCGACAACGTGGTGGTGGGCGCGACCGAGGACGTGATGATCGACGAATTCGCCGAGGGGGTGAAAAGCGAGCTGACCGACGCCAAAGGCGTGAGCAAAAAGCCGGGCGCCCTTGGCAGGATGAGCCGGGCGCTGAACAGCTACAAGATGAACACCATGAACATTGAACGGATGTTTGAGCGGCTGGGCGGGTACACCCACGGCGGCTACATGGAGAACCTGGGCAAAATGCTGAACGACGGCCAGCGGAAGAAAACAAAGATCCTGATCGAGGGCACGAGGGTGTTTGACGAGCTGACCGGGCCTGCCCACGAGAAGGAACTTTACCACTTTACCCATGACCTTGTGGACATCGGTCTGAAAGACGACAGCGGCAAGGCACGGAAGATCACCCACAATCAGCTGGCAGAGCTGGCGCTGCAGCTGCAGAACAAGCAGGGCGTGCATCACATTCTGACCGGCGGCCTGACGCTGGAGAACATGGAGGCGAAGCTCTCCGGCGACACGGAGCTGGCAAAGCTGGACAAGGCCACGGTGCGGGTGGGGCAGCTGACCGTGACCGACAGCGAGGGCAGCAAGCCGGACGCGGCCGCCCTGAGCCAGAACGAGGACGCCGAGCGCCGCACCCTGCTGGAAGAGGTGGACAAGCACCTGACCGACTACGACCGGGCATGGATGGCGGCCTGGAAGACCCTGAACGCCAGGATGACCGGGTACATCAACGAGACCAGCATGCTTTTGAGCGGCGTGAAGAAGGCCACCACGGAGAACTACATCCACATCAACGTGGACGGAGACACGAACCTGGAGCAGAACAAGGGCATCCGGTACGACAACAGCGCGGCGAACCCGGGGTGGCTGAACCACCGTGTGAACAGCTCCAAGCCGGTTTTGCTGGTGGGCCTGGTGCAGCAGGCCGAGACCAGCATTGAGAACACGGCCCAGTACGCGGGCATGGCGGTGCCGCTGCGGAACGCGGAAAAGGTGCTGAACAGCATGCAGGGCGGACGGACGCTGTTTGGAACCATTGGAGACGTTTGGGGCACCCCGGCGCGCGAGTACATGAACAACGCTCTGGCGGACCTGTGCGAGGTGAAGGACAGCCGGGCCGTGGGTGACGGCGTATTTGCGAAGCTGCGCAGCTATGCGGCGGCCGCGGCGCTGAACGCCAACATCAACGTGACGCTTTTGCAGGCGGCCAGCCTGCCCACGGCAGCGGCAGAGCTGGGCTGGGGCGCCACGGGCGGTGCCGCGGTGCAGTTTGGCAAGAACATCCTGCCGTGGGAGCTGACAAAAATTGAACAGCGGATGGCCGAGCACGGGGACGAACTGCTGGCCTACCGCCTGCGGGGGACCGGCACGGGCGAGATGGCAAGCGCCAACGCGCAGAAGGGCTTTCTGGGCCGCAGCCACGATGCAGCCCGGAACAGCGAGAACAAGGCGGTGCGCGGTGTGACGAAGGCGGCGGACAAGGTGATCGGCCTGTGGACGGGCGGCATCACAAAGATGGACGAGATCACGGTGGCAGCGTGCTGGCAGGGCAGCGAGAGCTATGTGAAAGCCCACCCGGAGGAATTTGCGGCCGGGGCCGAGGTGGTGAACAGCCCGGAATACTGGGCGGCGGTGAACGAGAAGTTTGAGCAGGTAGTGGAGCACACCCAGCCCAACTACACCACCATGCAGCGCACGGGATTCCAGCGGTCTGACAACGCAATGGTAAAGGCGCTGATGATGTTCAGCACCCAGCGGCAGCAGAACGCGCAGATCCTGACGTCGGCCTTTGAGGACTACGCGGCGCAGGGCGAATGGGTGAAGGCCCGGAAGGCCGCGTACAAAGAACGGCCCGGCGCCGAAAGCAAGGCGGCGCTGGAAGAAGCGCAGAACGCAAAAGACCAGGCAGGGCAGCGGGTGTGGCGCGCCGTGAGCAGCCAGGTGGTGCAGACGGCCGTGATCGCCGCCCTGGGCGTGGGCGTGAAATTTGGGCTGCACCGGTGGCAGGACCTGCAGGACGACAACGGCGACATGACCCCGTGGAGCGTGGCATGGGACTTTGTGCGGCAGTTTGTGAAGAGCTTTGGCAGCAACTGGACCGGCGTGAGCGAGGCCATGACCGCCGTGGACCTGGTGACGTCCGGCTTTACCAGCACCCGCTCCACCATCAGCATGAACGGCATTGAAGTGCTGAACGACGTGGTGCGGAAGATGGGCAAGGTATACCAGCTGGAAGCCAAGGACACCAGCGAGATGACCGAGAAGCAGCTGGACGCCTACAACGCCCAGATGAAGGAGGCCATTGTAGACATGCTGGGCCAGTTTGCGGCGGCACGGGGCATCCCTTACGCCAACCTGAAAAAGCAGGTGCAGGCGGTGACCGGCTGGATGGACACCCTTGCCAACTGGAACAAGGAGGGCGGAAACTTTGACAGCCTGCCCGCCAGCGCCACCGGCCAGTATGACCGGCTGTACAACGCCTACCTGAACGGGGACACGGTGGAGGCGAAAGCCGCGATTGAAAAGCTGAACGGCATGGTGGAGGCCGGGACCATCCAGGAAAACAAGATGTACGAGCAGATGAAACAGCGGCTGCAGCAGTACGAGCCCCGGGTGACCGAGGCGGCGCAGGAGACCAACGCCGACCGCTGGGAAAAGCGCAAGCAGCTGGTGGACCAGATGACGAGCGAGATGCAGCAGGCCTTTGGCGGGGAACAGAGCGACGCCCACGACTGCGTGGTGAAAGCGGTGGATGCAAAGAGCAACGAGCTGCTGAAGGCCGAGAAGGGATACGACAAGGCCGGCAGCATCTATGCGGGCCTGCGGGATGCCGTGGGCAGCGGCAGCGGCCAGAGCGTGCAGGACGAGTACGACCGGCTGGTGAAGGCGGGCAAGAAGCCGTCCAGCGTGAAAAATGAGATCACGAAGGCGGCTAAGGCGGACTATGTGGATGGCAGCGAGTACGACCGGGAGCAGCTGGCGGAGATGCTGCTGGCCTTGACCGACAAAGACGGGAACGCCCTGTACGAGCAGAAGAATCTGGACGACTGGGTGAAACAGGCGGAGAAGAACGCAGAGAAGGAGGCACAGAAGGAAAACGAGTTTGACCGGTATGATCTGCTGAAGTAAACAAGAGCACCCCGGCGGCCGGAAATGGCTGCCGGGGTGCTCTTGTTTGCGGGCTTTGCATGAGAGGTTCACGCATCTTCGTTGTTCAACGCATCAAACAATGCGTCTGTGTTATCGAACGTCGGTTTGCGCTCCGGCTGCCACAAGAGACCTTGCTTCATCGGCTTCTCTGCGCAGTTCGTCCAGATATTTTTGGGGGAGTACAGAGTTCATGACGTCGTGGAAGGAGGCATAACGGGGATAAGCCTCGGGCTGTGCCTTCATGGCGGGGTATTCGTTCAAGGAAGCTGCGGTTTCTGCATTGGGAACCGTGCTTACAAAAACGCCGGAATCAAAAACAGCACTCATACGAAACCTCATTTTTGCGGTTCAGATCAGGCCGAGCTCAGACTTGAGCCCTTCCTGCAGGACGCTGGAAAAGTTGATATGAGCAGCTTCGGCGGCATCATTGAGCCAACCGGGAATAGAAAGGGTCTTTTTGACGGGTTTGAACTGCTTTTGATAGGCCACCATGTCAAACGGAACCATAGCGACGAAATCACCCGGCTCCACGGCCAGTGCGGAAGGGAGAGAAGGCTTTGGAAAAGTTTTCTGATCTTCGAGCATCAGGCCGATAGCATCCTGTGCCATGGAAACGGCTTCGTCCATGGTTTCGCCCTGCGTGAAGCAGCCGTCGATATCCGGGACAGAAACAGAGTAACCGGTTTCTTCCGGGTGGAAAACGGCAGGATAGAAAATCGTGTTCATGAAATCACCTCTGAATCATTTGTGCAGGCCAGCCTGCTTGAGAATGCTTTTCTCTGTGCCGATCTTCAGATCTTTTGCGTGAACCGGAACAATGGTGGTTTTGCCACTGGTGGGGTTGCGATATTTGGCATGAGAACCATTTGCACTGACAAAGACAAAACCATTTTGTTCCAACAGCTTTATGATCTGCTTGGGCGTCATTGGCATTGGACGTCACCTCTTTTTTGTTCTAGTTTCATTATATACGTATTATACGTGTGTGTCAAGCGCGATATTTGCCAGAATGTCCGCAGGTTTTTTGTGCAGCGGAGTGCGGTAGACTGGAAGGGCGAAAGGAGGAGACGCGAATGCGTGTGAAGATCTTGAAGCGCAGTTTTGCCGGGGCGGAGTTTGCCCCGGACATCCGGGTGCTGAAGGTGGGCGGCCAGAGCAGCGCCGGGGTGGAAAAGCTGGAATTTGAGCTGCCGGCAGAATGGCAGGGCCTGAGCGTGACGCTGCATGTGCAGTGGCTGGACGGCACCCTGCCCGCACCGGTGCTGCTGGACGACGAAGACAGCGTGGCGGTGGACAAGACCCTGACGGCCAGCCCCGGCGGCCAGTGGATGCTGCTGGCCCTGGGTGCGGACGGTTACCGGGCCCTGACAAAGCCCACCAAGTACGAGTGCTACAGCACTCTGAACACCGACGGAGACGTGGAAATCAGCCCCACCCAGTACGAGACCTTTGTGGCCCGGGTGCTGGAATACTCCAACACGGCGCAGCAGGCCGCAGCCAGCGCAAAGACCAACGCCGAGACGGCGGCCACCGCAGCAACCCGGGCGGTGAATGCCAAGGGCCAGGCAGAGACGGCGGCCCGGGCAGAGGCAGCGGCCCCGGAGACCGGGAAGGTGGTGAGCGTCAACGGCAAGGGAGGCGTGGTGATCCTGACGGCTGAGGATGTGGGAGCCATGCCGGCCAGCGGTGCGGCGGTGGTGCAGAGCATCCGGCTGGAGGGCCGCACCCTGACCGTGACGATGGCCGACGGCAGCGAAAAGAGCTTTACCACCCAGGACACCACCAGCCTGCCGGCCATGACCGAGGTGCTGGGTACAGAACACGGCGGCACCGGGAAGGAGACCCCGCTGACGGCGGAGGACGTGGGCGCGGTGGAAGCGGGGAGCGGCGTGTACCTCAAGGCGCTGACCGTGCAGGGCAACACAATGACCGTGACCAAGGGCGACGGCAGCACCGAGACCGTGATGCTGGCCCAGGAGTACGTGCTGCCTGCCGCCACAGCAGACCAGCTGGGCGGCGTAAAGGTAGGGGACTACCTGGACATCGCCCCGGACGGCACCCTGAGCGGCAAGACGCTGTATGACACCATCGCGGCCAGTGTGGC
>OFMO01000481.1_pt1 | contig 33019 bp, 36 predicted proteins | sample 1541821 | NCBI WGS metagenome assembly OFMO01 (sample SAMN04209253, study PRJEB22552) | human gut metagenome | biome: gut; material: feces | host: Homo sapiens | place: USA: Oklahoma | reverse complement strand
CGAGACCGGCGACAGGCAGGTCGAGCGCGAGCTGGCGGCGTACAAGCGGAAAGAGCAATCGTAATAGACAGAAAGAAGCCCCGGTAGACAACCGGGGCTTTGTCAAAGGATTCCGCTGCGCGGGTTACACCATGTAATGTGAGGGGGTATTTGCGATAAACCAAATTCCGCAGCGGTGAAAAAATGTCTGTACAGAATGCCAGACCCATTACAGATCGGAATGAAAAAGAGAAGAAATTTACCGATCTCGCAGACAAACACGATCTGGATAAGAGATATGCAAAGAATTGCCGTGGCTCTTTTTTAAATTGTGTACTTTTAGGGGTATCGGCAGGGTGATTCGCAAGCGCTTGCGAATTTAGAGGAAAGAGAGAGTAGTGACGACGATAAAGGAAAGTGATCTTGACCGGCTGCTAAATTTGATGGTCAAGATTAAGATCATTGAACACCGCGGCTCTGATGCGAGTATAGAACGCCGGTGGTTGCGCTACCAAATCGTTGAAAGCTGCCAGGCGAATTGCTGCACGAGAGATGAATTGATGGATCAGGTTCGGGCTGTATACGATATGCGTTATCCGGATGGACTTTTTGTCAGCCACACAACCCAATAGGTACACGAAAACAAGCCTTAAAGTTTTTCAGCAAGAATCGGATCAAGTTTGTTCTTGATACAGGTGATTGACAGATCGTATTTACCGTTCAGATGCGAAACAACAGGCAGCGACATCAGATGTGGAACTTTCACTCCGCCGATGCATGCGGCCTGTAGTTTCTGAAAAACGGTTTCGGATTCAACCATTAGACACCATTCCTTTAATCCTGGTCTTCTGATTACATCTTGTTTTCGAACGCCTTGATAAACTTTTCGATGTCATCAGGTGAGACAGACGAATCGACATGAGCGTTCCGCGGCGGTGAGGAGTGCCCGAAGAAAAGCACCTTGAGGCCGTGGAAGACTGCCATGATCCCACGGATGATGAGCATGATGATGCAACCGACGAGCCCGAGCACACAGCAGATCAAATCGAAGATCGCACCGACGAAGCCCGGACCGTACCGAACGATGAAGATCAAGATCCTTAAGATCAGAGTGAGAATCGGCGGACCGAGTATAAAAAGTAAAAGCCATTCCATTTGAATTCCTCCAATACAATTAAGTCTAGTTCTATACACTTATATTATAGCACTTTGGTATTAGAAAAGAAAGTCAACCAGAAATTCAAAGATCATACAGAAAGGAATAGGCGGCCTACGCGAAACCGCGCAAGCCGCCTATTCCTTGTGCTGCAAAACGTTCTGGATAGGGAAGGAACGTAGAATAAATTATAGCACTCTTCTACAGGAGAGGTGTGCCTAGTCGTCTTGCTCGCTGACCTGATCGTTGCGCAATTGGTCGCGTTTCATGGTCTCAAGGACGGTCGGAGGCAGGCCCATCCAGCCGGCAATGATCTCATCGGGCAGCTCCGGATTGGCATTCTTGATGAATTGGCTGATCTTGCAGGCACGCTCCGTGATTGACGCGCTGCGTCCGTTGCTGAAATACAGCAGCTCTTGGCTGAAGAACTTGACGCCGTTGACGAGCTCGCCGCCCTGGCGCCATTCGACAAGCTCGCCGTCAAGGGTGATTTTCGCCACGTCCTCGAGTTCCCTCTTGGAAATCAGGCGGATGCGGGTGCTCGCCTTGAGGAGTGCGTTGTTGAGCGTGGCGTTCTTCTTCTCGTCGAGCGATGTCACGGCATTGTCCTTGTCATGGATCTTCGCATCGTACCAATAGACGTCGACGACAAGGCCCTCATTCGAGTTCTTGTCTTCAAGCAGGTCGAAGCGGATTGCGAATTCCGTGATCAGGTTCATACCGTCCCTCTTGAAGGGATCGGTCGCCGTGAAGGTGGCGGTGTCGAATACATCGATCTTGCCGGTCTGATAATAGGTTATAAGTTTCATAGGTCACTTTCCTTTCTTCGATAACGTAAATCAATTATAAATCAGCGAGCGTGGCGAGCGGATCATAGGCGCGCGTGCGCGCCGCACAAAAAGCGGCCTGCCATCCGAATGGAACGACAGACCGCATGTCTGATTGCACTAAATCGATGACAACCTAATGCTCAAGATTGTCCTTAGCGGGCGCGGCCTGGGTTTGACCGTCCAGCTTTTCGGACGCGCCGCGGGCGGATGCGGCCTTTGCGCCGAGACTCTTGCCCTGCTCGCGCTCGGCATCCTTGCGCTCGAAGAAAGCCTCGCGGGCGGCCTTGTTCGCCTTGGACGCGGCGAAGGGGTTTACCTGAATGGTATGGGCTTCCTTAGATTCGTGGTTGTAGAAATTGACCTCGATCTTACCGTCCTTGAGCTGAGTGCTCGGAAGTCCGACATTGATCTGCTCACCGTTAGCTTTCTGCTCAGCAGCCTTAGCAACAACGTATCCGGAGATTGCAGAAGAATGGAACTATAAGCGGAATGGCGCCTTGTCGCCAGAGGATTTTACTTACGGGTCGGAACGGAAAGTATGGTGGGTTTGCTCTAAGTGTGGTTATGAATGGGAGACGACAATCAATAACCGCACAAACGGATATTTCAAGACAGGGTGCCCGAAATGCTCCGGTGAGCACTCCACGTCGTTTCCTGAACAGGCAATCCTTTATTACATTAGGCAATACGTTGATCAGAATGCCGAATCGCGCTTCAAAATCAAGATGGGTGGCAAGGAAGAGGAGCTGGATGTCTGGATTCCATCCATGGCATGCGGAATTGAGTATGACGGCGAGTATTACCATGCAAGGCGCGGTGAAAAGGATGCAGAAAAGGACCATGCCGCCGCAAACTCCTCCATACGGCTGATACGGTTGATAGAGTGTGGCCACAACGCAATTGAGGGCGACAGGATATATCTGGATGTGCGACATAACCAGAAGAGGAATATCGAACGGGCTGTCCAACATGTCGTGGCATTGCTAGCTGGACATCCTGTTTCCCTTGACATGGAAGCCGACACAGCCGCCATTATGTCGAACTATAAGCTGGAGAAGGAAAAAAGTAGCGTCAAGGCGCTATTTCCCGAACTTGCGAAACAGTGGGATTACGAACGCAACGGCACTTTGCTTCCGGAGAATATTTCATATGGGTCGGAACGGAAAGTGTGGTGGATCTGCCCGGTTTGCGGCGGGAGCTTTTTAAAATCGGTCAATACCAGGACCGCAACGCGAACGAGAAACTTGCAGCATTGCCCTTATTGTCCAACCCGTAAGGGCGAGGCAAGCAGAAAGCCTGTTATTTGCCTGGAGACTGGAAAGACCTATCCATCTGCTGAAACTGCGGCAGCAGAGGTGTCTAGAACAGGAGGGGCTATTTCGGTTGCATGTAGGGAGGGTACAAAAAGCGCCGGCTTTCATTGGAAATATGCCAGCGAATATGATAACTGAGCATTGGATGTTCTGAACGATAGGAGACAGAAAAATGATATCAACAAGCATAACAGCCGAATTATTGCGTTCATGAGTTAAAGGCATCTCCGCCAGGAGAAGCAAGGAGAACGGTTGCCCCTACATTGAGAAATATCACTCGTTCTCAGCTTGGCGGTATACGCGCAGCTCCCATTGTTTGCGCTCGACTTTTGCCACGGCATCCAGAATGAATCCAGTAGCCAGAGAGAGGGTAGCAATAAACATGAGCGCCACGGCTAAGATGGCTGTCGGGAGCCTGGGCACGAGGCCGGTGGCAAGGTACTCACTTACTACCGGCATGCCGGCACATAGGCCTCCAATGCAGAATGCCAAAGCGACCAGCGAGAAGAACTTTAACGGGCGGTAGTCCTTGAACAGCGTGCCGATCATGACAATTACTTTCAGCCCATCTAACCGAAAGGTCTGGTGGAAAGGAACATGCGGGCATGAGTGGGAGGCGGTAATCGGAAATAGGAGCAGGGGAATTGGATGTCCCCATTGTTCAAAGAGACATGTCGTCGAAGGCGTTAACGACCTCGTCACGGTGAATCCAAGTCTGGCCGCCGAATGGCATCCCACGAAGAACGGTAGGCTTCGCCCGATGCAGATTGCCGGAAAATCCAATAAGAAGGCGTGGTGGCTGGGAAAGTGCGGGCATGAGTGGGAGGCTGCCATATATTCAAGGGCGGCAGGGAAAGGCTGTCCCTATTGCTATGGCAAAAAGGAAAGGTAGTGCAAAATGGAAAAAGCGGCGATCGGTACCAATGATCTTGGGATGCATATTGTCATCAGGCCTATTTCTAAAACCCTTCTCTCGAAAGACGAGACCGTTGGGATAGAAACCCAAAAGATCAACTCCCTCTTGACGGCACGAAGGCCGATAGCTCTCGCTGACGCTATTTCCGCGCTTCCACCACTATTGCCTCCATCGGCTGATCCCATAACTGGCAGGCGGTTATACAGTATCGAAGAAATAATGTCCGGTTCATGTGGCATACACTTTGGACCGCCTGTCCCTGAATTGCTCAGATATGAGACCGAGTTGAGCGCGAACACAGTCTTAAAATCAAGCATAGCTTCGGCACGTCATGCAGCCAAGCAAATCCCCTGCAATGGTCAATGACTCACGGACGTACTCGGTAACGCGGATCCAGATTCTACTATGGTCGCGGTGGAGACTCTTGCCGATTGGAGCATGGCGCGTTCTGTCATCTTCTTGGTTGCCAAGCTGCTCAGTTTTCTTGCTGCCGGTTCCGATGCACCGATGGAGGACACGGGTTTCGCTCGCTGCTATGTTGAGTGTCTTGATAAAACGCTCTGGTGCATTCCATTTGCATTTAATCCCTTTTTTTCATCGGGGAAAAGAGGCTGCAGGCTGTTAGCGGATAAGTTGACGGATTATCGTTCCTATCAGCAGCTAGTCGGGATTTTGACTCATCGGGAAAAGATCGGTGATTTTGGAACTGAAGATATCTATGTCGAGGTATTCGGATCTGCCTCTTTTGATGAGAGCGGAGCGGCTTTTATTCTTACGGCTCCAATTTCTTCCGAAAAATATATCAGCCTATTCGATGGGTGGAACGACAAAGCAGAAAGGAACTATCTGCTTTGTACGCAAGTTGACTGTTCGCAACGAAGCGATGCGGAAAATATCATAAATGCGTTGATCGGCTCCGTTTCGAACCTTGCTGTTTCATACGGTCAGATAAGCCTAGGGTGGGAAACCTACACGTCTGCACGATTTTCCGATCGCCCGGTGCCGAGCGTGAAGCGCAATTCCCTGTTCGCAGAATTGCTATATCGGATTGTCTACAGGGACTCTTTGAACATCGGTATTTGTCGGAATTGCGGGGCACCGTTCCTTCAAAATGGAATCGGATCCTTGAACGATGTCTGCTCGCAAGCGTGCCGAATGGCTCAACGCCGTAGGAAAGGATTGGCATAGGAATTGAGACTGCAAATATCGTTTCTGGGTTATCACGGAAGACAATGATTGGTTTTGCAGGAAAGTTTTTAGGAATTTTCAGAACTGCCTGATAGAAATACCGACAGCAGTTATACTTAAAGTGACGCGGGGGCACCTAACGGCATGCCAGTGCCGGCACCCTACGTGGACAGATTCTTTGTTTGATCAAAGCCGTCCTGCCAGGGGCGGCTTTGATCGTTAAAAATAAGGTTTTACTCTAGCCTAAAATAGCCAGAATGGTAACCAAAAGAAGAGTGACGATCATAAGACGAAACTCAGCCATAGCGACCACCTCCCCGAAAAATCGGGTAGGGTTTCAGTGCGCCCCGCGCCTTTGCTGATTGTATCAGTTATCATTTCAGTCTGCAAAAAAGACCCCGGATCAAACTCCGAGGTCTTTTCTCATGCAGCTATATGATTCTCACGTCTAACACCGTAGTACTATGCTACAATGTATTCACCGAACGTAAGAGAAGGGGAACAAATGTACATTACTCCCAGTGACCGGCGACGTCGACAACCCAATGCTGTCCCGTAGCCTGCTGTTCATAATGTCCCTGGTCCTCAGAGGTGGTATACGAATCATCTACAACGGATCCACCGATACCGCCGTTTTCGCCATCGTTAATAATCCAAGCGTAGGCGGCATCGGATGAATCGAAGGGCCCTACCATAGTACCACCATGATTGACCCAGAAACGAGGATGACGCGTGTATACCACGTTCGGTACCCAGACCTGGCTGTAGTCGGTTTCCCAGTGGCCCTGCTCGGCAACCCATTTCTTCTGGCTACCGCTGTTGGAAGAGGAATTATTGCTGCCGGAACCCTGTGAATTGCCGGAATTCTGCTTCGAGTCGGAGGAGTTTCCCTTGCTGTCAGACTTCGACGAGTCGGAAGACTTGTTATCCTCTTTCTTGGAGTCATCGGACTTCTGGTCCTTGTCGTCGGATTCTTTCTTCTCCTCGGACTTGGCTCCAGTCGAGATAGGGGTTCCGTCCGGTTTCTTCACGGTGCCGGCATTCTGGTCATAGCCCTGGTCATGCACGCCATCGGTGGACCAGATGTCATCGGCGATCACATGTCCGCCGGACCCATTGATGATGTCGGCTGTTGATCCGCCCGTCGGCGCCTTCGTGACATCGTATGAGACGGCGACCTTGATATTGCCGTCCTTGTCGGTGGCGATCCACGTCACGTCGACGGCGCTGACACCCTTGACCTTCTTTCCGTTAAGTACGGCTGCGAGCGCTGCGGAGCGGCGGGCAGTCGAATCGACCATCTTGACGGCGTCGTCCTCGGAAGCCTGAGTCACGAGGATGCGACCGCTCTTGGCATCGATTCGTACCTGGTCAGAAGCGATTGACAGGTCGGCGTCGTCCAGCTTGAGCGTCGCACATAGCTTTGCGACATCGGAAGTCGACAGGTTGTCCGTCTTTTCCTCGGAGTTGTCCTTGACCGGTGTGACGGTTTGCTCCTGCTCGGTCGGCTGTGTGTTCGCTGTCTTATGGGAGCTCAGCGCGAATGCGCCGATACCGAGACCGGCTATGAGTACGACGCCTGCGGCGATCGCGATGATCTTCTTGTGCTTGTCTCGGTCATCGGTCGGTGTATCTCCATACACCGGAAGTTCCTCGGTGAGGCCGGCATCGTTCTCGCCCTCGGTGGGGATGGGATCTGTCGGTTTTATATCGCCGCTGTCGTAAACGGGCGGCTCGTTGTTCATGTTCATATCATTCATTTGCATATCCTCCTTATGCTGTCTTTGGTGCTTCATCCTGGACAGATGAATTCGGGAGCGGTGCGATCTGGACGATCGGTTTGCTTCCCTTCAGGACGACGACCGGTTTTCCAGTCGTCGCCACGTCTTTTGCGATGCGGGAGAAGTCCCGTTTGACTTGTGAGATTCCAAGCATCGATGGAATATCGCTGTCCATTGTATCGCCTTCTAAAACTGAACCCGTACCTATATCTACAGTTCTTATACCACAATAGCGCTGTTTTTAACGCTATTTTTGGAGTTATCTAATATATTTTTCAGTTAAATCATATGTTCTGTCTGCTTGCATGGACAAATCTAGCTGAGACGGTGAAATGCCGTAGTGCTTGCAAAGGCGGCGATCAAATTCAGCAAGGTCGATTTCATCGTTGCAATACCTGCTTGCTTCCTCAAGAAAGAAATCAGAAACTCTTTTACCTTCCAAGGTGTTCGTATATATAGCTTCTGCAACAAACTTTGGGCGATCGTTTTTTTTGATCATTCTTTTGCTCCTTTCTAAAAGTATAATATCATTATACCATATATGTATTATGGTACAAGTGTACTACGCCCTTACTGTGCGAAAATGAGCAGCGTTCTCGCTCGACCGCCCGTATTCATCGAAGAGCAGGTGACGAGTGTGATTGCGCGGGTTGCGTTTGCAATCGTGGCGTCGCAGTCATCGCTGACGGCGGTCGCGTCTTTTTTCATATCCGAAAGCCACGACCGTACTTCCTCTGCGGAAGTGAAATCGAACGTCTGGATTGGCTGGTATTTCTTATCGACAGACATCGCCATGACAGGTTTGAGAACCTGCCGTCCTTTATCGGGGGTGAACCAATACATCTCGCCGATCTTGTCGAATTCCGCTTGCCTGTAGGCCGCGAAAATAGGGGAGAAGATCTGACCGGTAAACCCCATGTGGTGTCCGTATACGAGTGCGTGCGCACCTTCTGCTGTGCTTCTTGCATCCAGGTATGGGCAACCCGCGAACGACGGGTTGCGGTCGAAATCGTGGCTCAAATAGAAGTCCGCGGGGTCTCCCTTGCGCGTGTTTACGACGGGAAGGTCGATAGCTGTTCCCTCGACCCTGAGCCATGCCGCGATATCCTGGTTACGGCCGCGGAGCATGGACCAGTCGATTCCGTCTGCGGTCTGGGTCTCGGCATCCTTGGCGAGGTTATCGTATTCCCAGCCCTCTTTAACCGTCTCTCCTCCCAGCAGGAGGGCTGCGGCCGCGGATAGGATGCAGATGCCGAGCAGTATCCAGTTAACGATCTTGCTTATCCTTTTCGTCATGTTCAATTCCTTTCCTTTTTAGTGAAAAAGGGGCCATCGGGTTGCCCCGAATAGCCCCTTCAGTAGGCGATGGAAGCCCCTCTTAAAGGTTACTCCATCATATCGTCGGCGTCATCGATTTGATGGCGCTTATAGTCCTTGGAGACCTCGAAACCGACCGTCTCGCTGTTGAGCAGATACGGGGCGGGGGTGGCGATTTCCTTGACGGCGTACTTGCCGGACTTCAGCTTTCCGGGCATGGAAACTTGACCGTTCGCATCGGTGGTGAACGTATCGACCTTGGCGTTCACGTCATACGGATCGTCAAACGATACGACCTTGCCGTCAGCATCGAGGATCTGGAACTTGAAGCCGGAGAGCAGAACCGTGTTGCCCGTCTCCGCGTCGCATTTAACGATCTGGAGTCGGCTCGTCAACGTCTTGTCGATTACGGAGTAGTACTTCGTGCTCTGGTTGACCTCTTCATCTGCCGAGATAGTCCAGTCATCGACATGGTCATAGCCCTCGGGCACCGTGGAATCCACCTCGTGGACTGTGTAGCCCTTCTGATCGATCGGCAATGCGCCGTCGATGCCGGCATTACGCTTGCCCTCGCCGAACCACGGACGGGTTGCATCATCCGTCTTGTCCTCGGAGGTGGAAGTCTCGTCACAGGTATCGGCATCCTTGGTGGAGGCGAATCCGCTCTCATTGGTGGTCAGCGTGCCGACGACCTTGCCGGTGGAGTTCGAGATGATCTGGAACTGCACGCCGACGGCGGGCTTGCCATGGCCGTTGTCGGACTCCCAGCTGTCGTCCTCGCCGCCCTTGGTCTTGGCGATCTCGACATCGAACGCCTGCGGGTTCTCGGCGAAATCGTCCTCCGGCTCAAGCTCGATGGCTCCACCGTCAACCTTGGTGGCATCAAGCCATTCTCCAGCAGAGATAGTATAGGTATGAACAGTCGTATCCAGCTTATAGCCAGCAGGCGCCTTAGTTTCGACAATCTGGACCTTGCCCAAAGGTACGGCGGTAAAGTACAGAACGCCCTTGGCATTTGTCTTTCCGGTCGCTTCCCAGCCAGGAGTTGAAAGCGAAGTAATCTTGTACTCGGCGCCTTCAAGCGAAAGGCTTGTCTGGGCGGTACCGCTTGTCGCGGAATCCTTCTTTGCGACGGTGATCTTCACGACACCAGGGTCGTCTTTGAACTGCTGTTCCCCGGCGCTGTTACCGGTCGAGAACTCGATGCGTCCCTCGTGCTTCTGGAAACCCTGCGGGGCCTTGGTCTCGACGGCGTAATAGTTCTCGTTCGGGTCGAGCTGGTAGTTGGCATGGCCGTTACCGTTCATGGTGATATGGGCGGCCAGCGCGTTGTCGCGGGTGCGGTAGATATCGAACTCGGCGCCCGCATAGGAGTACTCACTGTTGCCGTTCGTCACCTTGGCATCAGCGGAAATCTTGCTGAAGGTCACGTTGACCTTGTTGAGCTGCCAGTTGACCTTGAAGAAGCCGGCACCTGCCTGCGTGAAGGTGGTCGGGACGGTGACGCCCACGACGGCCTCGTTGCCGTATACGGCGGCGACACGGACGGTCTGGCCGTAATCGTCATCGGTGTACTTCGGCTGGTTGTAGCCATTCTGGAGCTGGCCAGATGGGTTGACGCCGACATGGCCGCAAGTCAGGTTGAGGTTTGCGGCGTTGGGGATCTCCACGCCGGAGGACGTGGTCTGCGCGTTGATCGTGCAGGTGCGCTCGATGGAGTAGTTGCCGGACTGCAGGGCGGAGACGTCCACGCCCTGGGTGCCGAGCGCCTGGTAGATGGTCTTCGTCTCGTAGCGGCCGCCGGATGGATTCTCGACTGCCGGCATGGTATAGCCGCCGGTCGGGGTGCCGGTGTACTTGTTGTGGCCGTTGGTGTGGAAGGTCATGCCGACATATGGTGCCGTATTGAACTTCCAGGACGAACTTTTCCAAGCACTGCGGCCACTTTTCGATTGCTCCATAGAATTCACCGGCGGCCTCGATGTCGCCCGTGCGGGTGAAGAGAAAATCCTTAAGTGATTCCGGGTAGTCCGTCTTGTCCCCGAAGACGGCATCGTAGAATTCATTCTGGTAGAAGAAGAGACCGCGCGGCAGGACGTGGATAAAATCCTTCACGGACTCATCTACTTCAAATTTGACGTTAGAGATCGGGAATTTCGGACTGAAATCGCTCGGTTTATACTCGCGGGCTGTGCGGGGCAGCTCGAAATGCTGCTTTGCGCCGTCCGCGAGGTCGATATAGTCGTCGACATATTTGAGTTTGCCGATGAACTCACCGCTCTTCGGGTCGAAATAGATCTGGGCGTTCTGTCCGGTACCGACGTGGAGACGGTTACCCCTTTTGTCATCGGCGCTGCCGTTCTGCAGATACCAGCTGAAACTGGCGACGGGTTTATCGAAATCAAACTTAGCCATTGCCCATTCCCCTTTGCTTACGCTCCGATGGCATTTTCCTCGCGCATGTTCACAAGGTCTGCGCGGTCGCCCTGCATGTGGGCAGACGCGTCACGAGCCGTTTCCTTCTTGTGCGAGAGACTGCGGCCGGCGTGATCTTCCTGTTCCGTCTTTTCGGGCATATCGAGCTTCTGCACGATCTCCTTGCCGGCTGCCGGATGCCCGACTTCCTGCTCGTAGCGGTCGATGATGAAGTCGGTCGCCTGCGATGCCTGGGAAGCGGCGGCGAAGAAATCGTCACAGAGTTCTTCCTTGGTCGCCTCATATTCGTCCGTGCCGGCCACGCTGTCGAGACGCCCCTTCCAGAACTCGAGGTAGGCGACATGCTCGCCATAACCGGCGGCCTCGGGGTCGGTCTCGGCCTTGACGGCAAGATCGACGGAGCTGAAGATGCTGCTTAGCTCAGCGACGATCTCCTCGTGTGCATATTCCTTGCTGCGCATGTCACCCGTCATCTGGCGGTCAAGTGCGGGCGCTGTAGAATGGCCCATCTCATGGAGTAGTGAGGCAAGAAACGAGGAATTGCTGTTGAACGCCTCGCGGGACGGAACCGAAATCTTGTCATTGACGAAGTTGTAGTAGGCGCCGTCGGTGCTCCCCTCGAACACCTCGCACCTACTCGACGCGATCACGTCGTCGGCAAGGAGTCCGACTTCGATATCGTCATTCGGCGCGAGGTCGGGAACGGGAAGCGGCGGGACGCCCTCGATAAGTGAGAGGTTGAATACCTTGAAGTAGCGGTCGCATTCCGGGTGCGGATGGACGCCGCTCGGCAGCTGCTCGAATTCATATTTTCCGTTATCGCCTTTACGGTAACATCCCCAGACGCCGTTCTCTTTGACGGCGCGGACCCTGGTGAACTTCTGTGTGCCCCCTTTGTCGGTAAGCGGCGTTCCGTCTTTCTTGACGCGCGGAATGTAGGCGTACATGCCCCAGTGCTCGATGCCTACGCCGAGTTCGTCATTGATGCCCCCGCGTCCGTTCTGCAGGTTCTCTGGGATTTTCCAGCCCATTTCCTTGATCTGCTTCTCGGTAGCCCAACGCGGGTCGGCATAGCCTCGCATCATGCCGTAGACATATGTGTAGAGGAAGTTGCGTCCGCTGTATTGGGTACCTGAGACCGGGTTATGCGGTGGGAGAGGGGAGGCCTCTACCCACGGTTTCTTCCACTCGTTACCGCCTTTCTCCATGTCCTCCAGAACGCGCATGGTGATTTCCTCGCGCTGCTTGTTGATGCGGGAGAATTTAGTCATTGTCATTTGTCGTCTCCTTTTAGTCGTTTTGATCCTGAAAATCTATCCATCGAGCGAGCCTTGGCGAGCGGATCATAGGTGCCGTCAGGCACCGCATGGAATGCGGGTCGCGGTACACATCGCCCATACGAGTCGCCATCCGTCCTGCAAGTCGAATCGATCTCTCTTGCATCACCCGTCAAGCAACAACTCTCCCTTCTTTTTGGCCTCTTCGGCGAGTTTATCGGCACCCGCTCGCGCGATCTCGCCCTTCACGGTCAACTTTCCGTCGTCTCGCCCTGGCGAATCGCTTTTTTCGAATCGTCCCTTCAATTCGAATACCCTCGATACCGCACCGCGGAAATCGAAAGTCATATTGCGGCCCCTGGCTTCTGCGATGCAGGCATATGTCCAGAACCTATCGCCGATCATGCCGGCTTCGTCGGCAAGCCTGTCAAACCGCTCTGCGAAATCGCTTCTGACGGCGACGACTGGCACGGTCTGCTTCGACATGATGTCGCAAATCATGAGTTCCCCGGTCTTATCCGCCAGCAGGAGGAAGGGCTTGATGTCGTCGATCCATTCCCGGCCGATTCCCGAAAGGTCGCTTGCCCATTTCTCACCTGAAATAATTCGGTATCCTTCGGGGATTTCGATTTCATCGAGCAGGACGCCCGGACCATCACTGAATCGCGTGAAAATCTCCTGGTAGGCATAATCGAGGACATCGGCATCGCCATATGCATCGGTCCAAGGTCCGTTTTTGACCCCATGCTGGTCTTTGACCTTTATCGCGGCACTCCTGATAGCGCTCTTGACGCTCATATCGGTATCTTTGTCCATGTTCTCGAGAAGGAATCTGTCTTCCATCTCTTCTGAAACCGAACGTATCAGAGCTGAGCGAATACCGTCGGGAAGGGCAGTGCTCCATGGACTATCGATTGCGGAACGCAGTTGCTCCAGAATGTATCGGTCTTTGATTTCCGCGATGTTGCCTTTGGTGAGTTCGAATAGGACGAATGCCTTGGCTCCATTTTCCCTGTCGACGATGATTTCCCTCAAACACTTGCCTCCTTCCCTGTTTTGTAAGATTCTACCACTCATTCTCATCCGACCATCACGTTTCTCTCCATGTTTTTGCTGAACCGTATTTTGGCAAACGCTTGCGGATTTCGTCAAAGCCGCGATATCTGCCCATCTTTGCAACCGATCACTGTTAGTTCCATGTGAGCGGTCCCCGTCGCTCGCGGGTTTCCTAGCCCACCGAGGTCCGGAAACGCAAGGGCTGCCCTACGGCGCATCGTTTCACTTGTCCCTTGTCGTTTCAGTCCCATCGTGGTCTTGAACGGATACCGGCGACGGGAAATCGCCAGCACATTGAAAACTGAACAGGGTTCGGAAGCGCCGACGGAAGAGCGGATGTTGAGTGCCGAACCTGCAAGAGCACCAAAGAAAACAGTAGGTTGAAAAACAAGGAGGAAAACCAAATGGAAGAAAGAAGAGAAACGAATGGACAGAGAATGATGAACAGGGAGGAACTGGAGATGAGATTGCCGGCGCTGAATCATATCGCGGAACAGAGGGATGCCAAATTCAGGCTTCGCTACGCTGAGAAGACGGTGAACAATGGTATCGAGCGTGGGTACACCTTGGATGCCGGAACAAGGGTGTCTGTAAACGTTTACCAGAACGAGAGCTGGGCGCAGATGCCAGACGAGAAGCTTTTCGATACCCTGAACGATCTCGATGGAAGGTACTGTGTGACGGAAGACCAGGAGACGATCGGGGAGAGGCTGAACGCCCTGTTCAAGAGCGGCGAGCTGTTCGAGAAAATCTATCCAGTTGTCGTATCCGAAAACAATACGGAAAACTTTACGGAGGCCGGTATCACATTCGATCGATATCTCGACATGCTGATTACATATCGCGTCGAACTGATGCAGATGAATGCTGGAATCGGAACGATTCGACTTCAGGACAGCCATCTTGAGACTTTCGGAATTTCCCGTCAAAAGATCCGAGAGGCTGCATTTGCAAACCTTGAAGGGATTGTCGATTTCATGACGCTGCATGATGACGCATCCGGCTTCAAGATGGTTGCGGCAACCAGGAAAGACAAACAGTTCGGCGGGGCGGCGGCGATGTTGCTCCCGTCGGTTCGCAGGAGACTTGCCGAAATGTTCGGGACCGATAGCCTTGTCTTCCTTCCATCGAGCATTTCAGAGGTCATTGTTGTAGCGCAGACAGCCGGTGAACCGGAAACGCTTCTCGCAATGGTCCATGAAATCAATGAGATGGAAGTCGCGCTGGAGGAACGGCTCACGGACAGTATCTATCCGATGCGCCTCACAGACGGCGAGTACCGTCTTTCAGTTATCCGCCCTTAATAAAGGGGCGGAGCCCCTTCGGGGCATTCGGGTGGCATCTGATTCGCGTTGCTCGAATGTCTCGAATCAAGCTGAGCGCTCGAGATTGAATCGTCGTGCCGTTAATGGTATAATTGTATTATTATATCAAAAGGGGAAATCATGAAGATGGCTGAATACACATTGATGAACAAGAACCACCCCGTTGTTTCTTTCAGATATGACCGCGATATTCACGCAGTGGTGAAGATTGTTGATGTCCATGATCTCAGATATGCACCCGTGGCTCTCGCTGATTCAAAAGGTATCGTGACCAGGCGTGCGCTCAACGACTGGTGGCGCCGTCGTGCGATTCCGCCGTCCCGACATCAGATTCAGCAACTTCTCGATTCTTTGAATCTCAATAGCACGTTGGAGCTGGCGGAGGAGAATTTTGGACTTTCGCTGTCTGATCGTTACTGGATCAACGACAGCAAGAATCCTTTGAAATGGGAGGATGTCAATTTCTTCGACAATGACTTTACAGACGATCTTGGAATGTTGACTCTTGGACAGGAATCGTCCGGCAATCCGAACCTGATGTCGCCGAATTCAACGCTTGGCGGCGATCTCAATAAAAAATGGAAGATCGTCAATGGCACGCGATTCCTCGTGAAAGGTGGGACTGGGTCGACACGGCAGGAGGTTCTGAACGAAGTTGTGGCGACGGCGCTGTATAACCGCCTGCTAAGCAGAAACGATTATGTTCCCTACTTCCTATTTGAGGAGAATGGACGAATCTATTCCGCATGTGAGAACATGCTCGGACAGGATGAGGAGCTAGTCACCGCATATGACGTACTTTCAACACGAAAGAAACCTAATTCTATGAGTGACTATGACTTTCTGTTGGACACCTACAAGAGCCTTGGTCTCAAAAATGTAGAGGAAGGTCTGGCAAAAATGTTCACCTGTGATTATATCCTGGCAAATCAGGATCGCCACTGGCGTAACTTCGGGGTAATCCGAAATGTTGAAACACTTGAATTTACAAGGCTTGCGCCGATTTTCGATAACGGGACGAGCCTGTGGTGCCGCGCATACAATATCGCTGCAGAGGATAGCTATATAGCGAAGCCGTTCGGACCTAAGGGAATGAGTCCAGACCGACAACTCTCCCTTTTCAAGGAATATGGTTGGTTTGACGGTACCAGACTGGAAGGTTTCGCACAGGAGGCAAGAGACATCCTTTCCAAAGGCAACGAAGGTATTCAAGCTCGTTTAGACATCATCGAGGAACGCATCGCACGGAACATCGGCAAAGTTCAAGTGCATGTGCGCGATGTTTCAGCCTCACGAAGCGTCAACCTTGAACAAAAACGGGATAGAATCTTGCAGCTTCCGAAGCAGCAAGACGACATTAGCATAACGGAAGAAACGCGCTAGTTTCAGCAGAGGGAAGCCACCGATCGGCTTCCCTCTTTTCATGCCATGCTTCTTTTCGTATCGAAAAACATCAAAATGCTTCGTACATCGATGTCCGTATATCAATTGTATCCTTATAATGCTATAGTACTATTACACAAAGCATTACAGGAGGAAATGAATATGGGAAGGATGTGGCGCGGTGGGTATCGCCGCTTCCATCCGATAGGAGATCGGATGGGAAATGAAATGGTTGATGCGTTCGATGTGGGGCAGCCGATATGCGACCTTGATATGGAATACGGGATATATAAGGTCCCTGCTAAAGAAGTCATACCGTACAGGATCTATCCGGTGCTGTCGCCGGTCTGGAAGGCTGACGGCTATGACGAGCTGGGGATCATCTACGATCGCTATCTCGATCTGCTTGTCACTTACGTCGTCGAGGGTGAATCCGAAACGGACGGCTACGCGGCCGCAATCGTGACGTATGACAATCTCGATACATTCGGCTTGCCGAGAGGGAAGCTGTTCGAATATGCATCCCGCAACCTCAAATCGGACATACGGATCGGCTTCACCGGCACAACGGGACAGCTCGCTATGTTGGAGATCGGTAGGCTGAGCGGGGGAGTGGGAGGCGCCTCGGCGCTGCTCTTGTCATCGGTATGGGAGAGTGCCGCCAAATTATTCGGCACGGAGAAGATCATATTCTTCGCATTGAGTAACTGCGAGCTCATGGCGGTAGTTGCGGAAGAGCGGATAATTCATGCCTTGAAATCCGGCCTCTTCGATGCGGCAAGGGAATCAGTCCCAGTTGAAGAGTATTTTCCGAAAAGCATTTACGGGCTCGTGCCGGATAAATCGGGCTATAGTCTGCATCGGTTTTGAAAGGCGCGATATACCTTGGACACTCGAACATACGGTTGCCTTTCGGATGCTATAGTGCTATAATACTAGCATATTGCATTAACGGAAGGAGGATACGTATGGAGGAAAATAGCTTTCAGGTCGCTTTGCGCTCGGCCCTGTCTGAGCTGAAGGACGGGTCGATGGTCGAGTTGAGCGAGCGTGACCCCGGCTTCCGACAAAGTGAGATGGAAGAGCATCTTGCGGAGCAGGATTGGCTCAAGATCTCTCATGAGATTCCGCAGGAGCTTCGGGATGTGACGGATCGCTTTATCCGCGCTGTCCGCGTCCATGCCTGCGACCAGGTCGATACGGCCTATCTTGCCGGTATGCGTGACATGATGAAGATCGCGGCGGCATTCGGGCTCTATGAGATCGATCCCGACGATGTCTTGCCGGCGCGACAGAGGAAGTAGACAAACTGTCTATACTATGCTATAGTAGTATTGTTTTCGAAGATTCCTTCGGGAATCACCTTGTTGGCCGGTATTCCTATCTACCGGCATCAGCCTATTTTTATACAGGAAAAGAAGAAGATTGCGGTCTCTCTCCGCAGCCTTCTTCTTTTTTATTCGCAAGCGCTTGCGAATTTTAACGGGTGGATTCATCTTTCATTTGCGATGAAAGATGAGGCTTTTTCATTTCTTGAATAGAGTGCATGTATTCTTTTCTTTGTTCAACCTATGGATTAGTGGCAGAGGAGACCTGCTTGTTTCCGCGGTTGCAAATACAAAGATGGTTTTGTATAATAGTATCAGAGGCGAGCTTAGAGTAGTATTCGGGGAACTGGATCCCGGCCAAACGCTCTAGGTCTCGCCCTTTTTCTTTGTCTTAATATTCACGTTTGAAAACTCATAGTAAAAAAGAGAGGCAGATGAAACTCCATCTGCCCCTCTTTCAATATCCGCTACGACCGGGCGCTCATGACGCCGTCGTAGCCGCTCCAAGGCCAATCGACGTAGACCGTCGTGTTGCCCTTGATGGTCGCCGAGAGGATCGGGGATCCGCTGGCGGCCGCGGTAGCATATACACCGGGGGTGCTGGATACACAGCGCGTCTTCCCGGCATCCTCGCACCAAGCGGACCACGGACCGGCAAACGTCAGCTTCGTCCCATACTTAACGACCTCGTCCTGTGGGTACAGGGCTGCCAGATCAAGCGCGGTGCCAAGGTCGGCGTCCGTCGACCAGTTATACGAAGTGTCCAGCACGCTGCTGCGGGTGGTCGTATCGTATTTCACCGAGCAAGGGTTGTAACCGTACAGCTTCAACGAACTATCGAGTGCCTGCGGCTCATACGGTTGCGTATACTCCGGGTCCGTGTACCAGCAGACCAGATCGAGGCAGTTGTCTTTCTGGCCGGAGGCGGTGGCATCGGGATTCACCTGATAGGTCGTTCCCATCTTGTACTCTTCCTCGAAACACGGATCGGTTTCACCGTCGACATAATAGAACACCTTGATACCGACTGGGACTGGAGGAGTCGGCGGTACGGGCAGAGCTTCCAGGCCCTTCGAACTGTCGCCCTGATACGCATCGGCGATCATCTTGTGCCCATCGAACCCCGACGTGTCATCGAGGTTGAGCGCGAGCATCGCCTGTGCCGTGAGATAGCCACCCGAATGGGAGTTTTCCGGGATAAACGAATTGTCCTCGGCGAACTCTCGTGCCAGCTTGGCACAGCGCGGCTTCGGGATGGCGAATACCTGGATACACTTGACGGCTCCCTTGCTGCCGGATGCATCATCCGAACCGCACAGCTCCGCATCATCCTGAGAACCGCCGTTGGAATGGAAACGCTCCGTCCAGCCCTGCCCATAGATGAAGGCGCGATAGGCGATATCGTATTCCTTGGCGATATCTCCCTCAAGCCAGATCTTGATGCCGGTAATGCGGTTGCTGACACCGCCCTTGCCAAGTTCCTCGCCGTCGCGGCAGACATCGGACCAAGAGAAATCGCCTGAATTTTCGATGCCCATGCATCCGGCGTAGCAGATTGCTCCAAAGTCGGCGTTGTTCTCGATGAAACCGCTACCGTACTTGATCCTCAGCTTGAAGGCCTCGACGAAGAAGTTAGTGTCGCGAACGGGGTATCCCGCGCCGGCATAGGCGTCACGCCAGATCTGATCGCCGCAATTTGCAAGATGGCACCAGCTGCTTAACGTAAAGGCTTCGGGATACTTGTTTTCGGCAAACGGGCTTTCCCTCTCGTCTTTCATCCAGTACCAACGGTACAGGTATTTCACCGAACCGGTGCCGCCCTGATCGTAGGGCGTGCACGTCTTTGACGGGTCGATGACAGAGATTGTCTTGCCGGGCTCGACACGCTCGGCATCGAGCGAGATCGTGCCCTTGAAGAACACTTCCTCGATACGCCACTTGTGCGCTTCATTCGACCATTCGGAATCGTTATTACCGTCGGAATGTAGCCGGACAATGGTTCCTTCGGCGGTCTTGCCGTCGGCTTGTTCGAAGGCAAAACCGGACGCATCGCTGATAATGTTGTACCTGCCGTTCTTGTCGACACTCTTTGTGACCCAGAATCGACCGTCGATGGTATTGTCATCCCCGTAGAGCTGGAGCGTTTGAGTGGAAGAAGGAGCAGTGCGGTTTCGGGCGGCTTGCTCTAGATAGCTTCTTCCTCCCGACGCATTGAGCACACGACTGAAACCTTTCACATGGGCCGGGAAGATGGTGAATGTGATACCGCCTCGTTCGTCCATCGCGCCGAGGCCCATGACGAAATTGCGCTGCGTATAATTCGTTCCGCTTCCGTCCGCACCGTAAAGATGAACGAGCGTGCCGGAGGACTGTCTTGCGACATCCAGACATTGATATCCGCTTTTGACGGAATCCGGAACGATTGCGACGATCTTGCCGAACAGGGACATGTCCTGGTCGAGGGTAATTTTATCGATTTTTGCGTGGATATCACTGCCCATGAAGGTATCAGGGGAACTTGTATATCCACTAAGAAAAACTCTGTCAGGTGTGGTCCAGTTATTGACGCCTCCGCTTACGACGTTATAAACATAAACTCCAAGGCCGAAATAGGCGTCTTGAAGACCATTGTTCCGCTTATAGAGGTATGTCGGGGAGTCGTATCCCAAATCGGACCAACCAGTAATGCTCCACCAACTTCGTCTTCCGCCACCGAGGTTTTCGTTTGAGAAAGCGAGGTATCTATTATCTTCCCAGTCATTTTTTTGGCAACTGCCGGCGATTCCAAGATTGCTCACCCAAAAATGGAGATAGTTATCTTTATATTTGGTAAACCAGATTCGACTATCGTTTGCAGTGTTTACATCGCCGCACTTTGCCTGGACGTGAATCTTAAAAATATCATAGAGCTCATCCGTGAAAATCGATTCGACGTATACCCTGAAGGAGAGGCAGAGCCATTGGCTTGCATCCCAACTATATCCGACCTGCCACCACCAGGTTTTAGATGTAACACCGATATAGTTTCCACCATGATGGACAACAGATCCATTTCCTGAACCGAACCAACCTCTTTCGTCCGGAGGATTTCCGCCCGGACAGGTTGCTCCGAACGCTAACTTGGGCATCATGAGCAATGCCAACGCCGCTGCGCCGGCTTCGAGTACACGGCGGCGGGAGAGTGCCTTATCATCACTTTCAGCAGAATTATCCTGTGGGATGAGTTCCGCATTGACATGGGTGATCTCGTTACTTTTTTCCATTGGATCGTTCAACTCCCTATTCGGCATAACCGGTTTCTTCGTAGTTATCTTGAACGCACAATTTTAATGTGTAGAGGACAAGGCAGATGGTATCGCAGAGCTGGATTACAACTGGCTCAGTGCTCATATGAGAAGCCGGCAGTAAAAAATAGATAGTTGCGACGATACCGGCCGCAAGTGCAACCTTATAGTTATTTCTGCAAAACGCAATGGCTGCGAGGGCGAGAATGATTACTGGAATTGCCGGTTGCAGGACAGACCAGACAGAATGCGAAAGTGCAATGTACCTGATAGAAGTCACCAAATTGCCTATAGCGTCCGGCACGGGCGCCACGCTCGCCACGACCGCTGCAAACCCAAAAGCTTCCGCTGAGATAGGGATGTCTTTCACCCCGTTTTTAATCTTATCTAGCATGAAATTCCCTAACCTACTTGAACGTTTATAATTATCGAAAATTATAGCGCGGAAGACTGTAAAAAGTTACCGGTATGTCCGGGATTATGGGGGAAAAAGGAGAGCAGCCGGGGTGCAAATCTGCACCCCGGCTGCTTCATGTCATTAAGCTGATGCTCCCGGTTACATGATTTCCATGAGCATGCTTGCGGTTGGAATGATGAGCGGGGGAAGGATGAGGACGAGCACGGCGATCAGGAAGAAGACCAGCGGGACAGCCATCTTCGTCGAGAGCTTGTTGATCTGCGCGGTCAGCGCATCGTAACGCGCCTTGCGTGCAAGCTTTGCCTGCGATTCGAGGACACCTGAGATCGAGGTGCCCTTTCTGGTCGCCTCGATTAACGCCGCGCAGAAATATCCCATGAGCGGTGAATCGCATCGGCGGCGCATATGGTCCAGGGCATCTACGCGGGACACGCCGAGGTGCGAGATCTCCATATCGGTACGCGCGAACTCGTCTGCCAGCGGACCGAGGGCCTTGTTCTCGGCAAGCTGCCTGAATCCACGCTCCACGAGCACGCCGGCTGAGACGGAAATGGTGAGCAGTTCAAGTGCCGGTGGCAGATAGCGATCGATCTCTTCGCCGCGCGTCTTTCCCGCATGCGACAGCCAGACTCCGCAGACCGCCCATCCGCCGACGGCGCCGATGATTCCGACTAGGAGTGCCATCGCGATTCCGTATCCGCCCACGAGGGCGGCACCGGCGAGCATGATGGCGGTGAAGATCGTGATCCCGAGGGAGATGGCACGCCAGGTCGATGGGGTTATCTTTAACCCTGCCAGGTCGAGCTTGTCCTGCAGCTCTCGGGATTCCGACAGCTTGAGCGGGATGACCTTTTCGAACGCCTCTCCGGCGCGGTCGATTGCCTCGGCGATCTTCATGCGCTGCGTCGGTTTGGCGTGCATCCCCTTACGGGCGGCGATGGACATCCTGGCGCGCGCCAGCGGCTTGCGGAAGGGCTCGCCGGCGAGGACATAAGTCATACCGCCGGCAGCGCAGGCGAACAGGAGCACGAGGAGATATTGGATATTCATTTCGATTGGCTCCTATTCCACGTCGATGTCTGCCATTTTGTAGATGATGACGGAGCCCGTTGCCGCAAATAGCACCACGACGATCAGCACGGGAATGCCGAGCGGGTCCTGCGTATAGAAATCATATGCCTGCGGAATGCTGACCATGATGATTGCGAACAGGATGAGCAGCATCACGATAAGCGCCTTCATGGATGCGATTACAGATGACGTCTCCGACTCGATATGCCGACGGAGCGACAACCGGGCGTCGATGGTGTCTCCGATGCGCTCGAGCGAGTCAGCCAGCGATCCGCCAACCTCCTTGTGCGAAGCCACGGCGGCCTGCAGGAGGACAAGGTCCTTGCTGCCGGTTCGTTTCGCCATGTCATCGAGCGCGGCGACGATATCGCCATCGATTTGCATTGCGCCGGCACAGGCCAGGAGCTCGGATTTCAGAGGGTCGTCTGAATTTTCCCCGACAGAGCGCAGGGCTCTTTCAATCGAGGATCCGGCACGCATGTTTTCCGCGACCATGGGAAGCGACCGCGCCAATTGCTCATCGAATCGTGCTTTACGGCTCTTTCCGCGGGAACGCACCCACAGCTCGGCAATCAGGGGTCCGATGAGGGCAAAACCGATTCCGATAAGTCCAAGGGCCATGAATCCGATGAGGGCACCCGCTCCCGCGAGCAAGACGAGGAGGAGAATCCACGTCTTGCCATTGACTTCGATACCGGCTTCCGCAAGACGCGGAAGGGGCGTGGGAACTTTTTTGTCCTTATCGTCCGACTCGCCGGTTCTAAGGGCAGTCGAATTCCTCATGCGGCGTACATCGCCGGCAGCCGACAGCCCGCAGAACAGGGAGTAGAGGCCGACGGTGATGGAAAGCAATAGGAAGAAAACGCTCAGCATCATGATGATGACGGCAGGTTTCATTACCAGACACCGCCTTCGAACCAACGGGGGTCGTACTCCGCGTCCGCGTCGAGGATCTTTTCCTTTAGACGCGCCGGCTGGTATCCAGTGGCGACATGCCTGCCGTTTTCCGGCGAGCCCTCCCAGTGGAACAGTTCGTTGCGGGTCACGTTACCGTCGGAAAAGCCCTCGACGGCCGTGATGGACTCGATACGGCGGTAGCCGCCCCTCCAGCGCTTCACCTGCACGACGACATCGATCGCGGCACCGATCTGGCGGCGGATCGCCTCCATGGTCATGTTGCCCTGGCTCTTCAGGATCATGTTCTCGATACGCGTGAATGCACCGGCGCAGTCGTTCGCATGGATCGTCGTGAGCGATCCGTCGTGACCCGTCTGCATGGCCTGAAGCATCTCGTAAGTCTCATCGTCACGGCACTCGCCGACGACGATACGGTCGGGACGCTCACGGAGTGCGCCGACCAGGAGCTCATGCATCGTAAACTCGCCCTTGCCCTCTGAGTTCGGTGGGCAGGCGACGCGGGGGATCACGATGCGCTGTTTCAGCTGCAGTTCTCGCGTATCCTCGATGGTCACGACGCGCTCGTTATAGCCGATGAAGGCGGAGAGTGCGTTCAGCATCGTGGTCTTACCGGAACCGGTGCCGCCGGAGATGATGAAGTTCGCACGGGCCTTGACGGCCGATTTGAGGAACATGTACATAGGCTCGCTCATGGCACCGCGCTCCAGCAGGTCCTCAGCGGTTAGCTTGTCCTTGCTGAATTTACGGATATTGAGCGACCAGCCGTTGGGGGAGACCTTCGGGTGGGCTGCGTGCACACGGGAGCCGTCGGCAAGGGTGGCGTCCATCTCGGGAAACGAATCGTCGCAGCGGCGGTTCGCCTCCTCGGCGATACGTCCGATAAGCCGACCGACCTCATCATGCGAGACGAGGTCGATACCGGGGCAATCGACGATCTGGCCGTCCACTTCGGCGCGGGCGACCGGCGTGATAAATGTTCCATTCGGCTCGACGCCGACGGGATCGATGAAGATCTCGGCAACCTTGGGATCGTCCTGCAAGGGCTGCAGGGGACCCAGACCGATGAAATCGTCAATAGTGCTTTTGATGATGTAGCCGATCCAGTTTTCGTCGGAGATACCGAAATCGGCGCACACTTCATGGGCGACACTGTCAATCTGGGCCGGAAGCGCCTGACGGTCGATCGCGCCGCCGTCGGCCATGGTCACGCCGAGCAGGTCGCGCATCTCCTGGCGGATGCGCTCCTTGATCCTGAAAATGGTTTCGTCTGCCATGGGCTACTCACCGCTCTCGGTGGTATCGGCAGAAGAGGGCAGGGTAAGGGTAAGGCCACCGGCGGTACGGATCTTACCTGCCTGCTCGGGCGTGACTTCGAGCGTCACGGTGCTATATCCGTCGGAGGAGCCGCTACCGGAGCTGAAGTTGCCGTCGAGGGCTGCGATGCGTACGGAGTCGGCGATGACGGTAAACCCATCGCCGCCGAGGGAGCCGTCGTTGGGCTGGATGACCTTGACCCTGTCGTTTACACGGAGCATGCCGCCCATGCCGGACTGGGCATCGACGGAGATGGTCACGGCCTCCATGCCGTCCCCGATCGCGGCGGCAAGGGACTCAGGGTTGTCCTTACCGGCAGTCGATGCATTGGTGAGCTGGGAGCCCTTGGCGATGTACTGGGTTGCGACGCGACCGACGGGAGTCTTGGAGGAGTCGTCGATATCCTTCTTGGTGATTGCGCCGTCCGCCACCGTGCTGTTCGGGACGGAGACGAAGGCAAGGTCGCTTGCGGAGATCTCGTCGCCGGCGTGGATGGTCTTCGTGGCTGCGACGACTTCGGTGGTGCCGGAGAACGCTTCTGCGATTCGATTGTTGGCGTCGATCTCCGATACGACGGCGACACCTCCCGCGAGGACGGCGATGACAGCGAGGCCGGCGGTGACCTTCTGCAGGCGGGAGACCTTCACGGCGATCTTCTCCATGCCCGTGAGGCTCGGAGCATTGGGGGACGTGGCGCCGCGGCGGCCGGCTGCCTTCTTTTGGGCTTTCGCTGCCTTGGCTTCTTCTTTGGCCTTCTTCTTCTCGGCCTTGCGTTCGGCACGGGACGGCTTCGATGGCTTTGCAGGCTTCTCGCGCTTCTTTTTCGGCTCCTGTTCCTCAGTAGGTTCAGAATCGGTAAAGAAGCTGGAGGACTCCATCTCGTTGACGGGAATGTACTTGTCGGTCTCCTGTGGGGGATTATACGGAAGGGGCGAGGCCTGATGGTACGCGGTTTCCGGTTCTGGCTGGGATGCGGTGGCATCCTGCGCCGGAAGCGTGGCAGTCGTGTCGGGTGCCGGCTGGCGATACGGATTCACGGCAGGGGAGGGCTGGTCGTAGACCGGATGCGGCTCGGATGCCGATGCAGCCGGGACATATGCAGGCGGATCATAGGGAGCGGGGTGCTGCACTGTAGGTGCCTGAGGGCGCTGCGGAACCGTCTCTTGAGCCTTCTCGGCAACCGTATCGGGCGTCGGTGCGGCATATGCCGGCATAGCCGGAACCTGCGGCTGATAGCAAGGTGCGGCAGCCGCGACCGGCGCCTGCTGGGACATGCCCGGCTGGCTGGCGGCTTGAGGTGCGGGAGACTCGGGCTGCGGAGCCTGTGCAGTCTGCGCGTCCTGCATCGCCTTGTAGGATGCGGCGTGGAGATTCGCGATCAGGGCGGCTGCATCGCCTGCCGAAAGCTCGCCTGAACGGACTTTCGCGAGGATCGCATCGGTATCGTTGGTGTCTGGCATGGTGTTCCTTTCTCGCTTTCCTGTGTAGAGATGCCGTCAGACACGCGGCATAGCAAAAGGATATCAGGCATTGGCACATGATGTCGCCTGATATCCTTTCATTTTAGCTCATTGGGAAGGCTATTTATTGTTCGTTGCCTGGTTGACGGCTGTTTTCATCTCGTCGATCACTTCTTGCGGAAGCTCTTTCGTGGACGTGTACTCCTCGTATTCAGGAGTGTCCGAACCGGCTTTGAAGGAATACTTTCCGTTACCCGAATCCGCCGGTCTCCATGCCTTTCCCGCAGTGTAGGGGACGGCATGTGCCGTGACGTGCGATCCGATGGGGATATTGAAATCTCCGAGCGAATAGGTCGCAAAGTATCCTTTCAAGGACGATTTCGTCTGGATGCCCCAGGCCCACGCGCGTTTGCTCTGGGGGACGGCCGAGGAGGGGGCTTCATAGAACCAGACCTCGACTTCGCCGTTGAACCCGTTGGCACGCAGGGACTTGACGGCCGCGGTCGCGATTGCGAGACCGGGGTCATCGGAGTTCTTCGCGACAAGGAGGTTCTGCGACGCCATGGTGGCGTCCCTGGCTGCGGAGCAGTCATTTGTCTGGGCGTTCTGCTGGTCGAGGGCTGCGGAGAGCTCGAATGCGAAGCCGAGTGCAATGAGGAGTACGAGCATGATGATGACGTTCAGGATGTTGATTGCGCCGGATTCGCTGCGGACGCGCGTCATCGCGACACCTCCATTTTCTCGGAAACCGGGACCTCCACTTTGATCGTTTTCGACATCTTGATACCGTCGAAGCTGCCGACCGAAATCAGGGTCGGGATTTTATAGTCGACGGTCGATTCGAGAAGCGCCGTGGTGCTTGATTTCGAGATGGTCGTGATTCCCGTGGAACCGGTATCGGTGACGGTGGCCTCATCGGACCTGTCCGAATAGGAGACCTTGGAGTTCGTCACGGTGATGTTGTCCTTGACGATACCCGGCGTGTTCGATGCGAGTTCGTCCTTTACCGCCTGGTTTACATTTCCGGATGCGATTGCGGCGGAGAAATCGGACTTCATCGCGGCCGACTCGATTGCGGCGCTCATCGCGGTGCCCTCATATGCTATCAGGCAAACTTGGATAAGACAGAATGCGAGGACGATGAGCATGGGGAGGACGATGGCGGCCTCGAGGACTTCCGAGCCTCTTTCAGAATGGGTCCTTACCACGAGGACGCACCTCCTTCCACCGTTGCATCCTTTAACTCCACGGCGTTGGATTCGATCGTCATGCCGCCTCCGAACCCTCCGGCGGCATAGATCGCATCGCCGAGGACGGTCTGTGGCTGGATGGTCACGGATACGGTCGCGGTGCATTTCCGGGTGGAGACATTCGACTCCCTGTCCGTATAGGACGATCCGTTTGAATCGGGAATCCGGTGCGTGTACGCTTCCCTCTCGGCATCCGAGACATCTGTCTCGATCTTCATGTTTTCAGCGAAAAAAGAGGAGGCGGCATTTACGGCCGCCTCCTTAGCTGATGAGGCATCGCCGCTGGGGTTTACGGCGAGCTCTCGGGCGGCTACATGGGCGGCGTTGTCGACAGCGGTTGTCGCCGCCGAAATCTGGCCGAATTCCATGGCAGCCATGGCAAAAATCAGGAGGAACGGGACACCGAGCGCAAATTCGATGATTGCGGCGCCCGATTCGGACTCCGGTTTCTTGAAGATGCCTTTCACGTCCAGTTCCTCCTTGGTTGCACATTTCTCGATTCTCGAAACAAATACCTTAGTAGTATGGTATTATGCTATCAGAGAGAAAGGAGGTTGACTACTTGCCAACGCCGTTGATCGAGGTATTGGCAGCGTTGCGGGCAGACTCGAACCAGGAGGAGATGGAGTTGCCAGTCTTGGTCATCTGCTGCTGCATCTGGTTGCCGAAGGCGATCAGAGCAGCGCCGATGATGACGGCGACAATGGCAACGATGACGTACTCGACGGTGTCGGCGCCGCCGGCGATCTCACCGGCATAGACGCGATTGCGGATAGAATTCATGGGAATTCTCCTTCCTTTGTGTCCATTCGGACGGTTGCAAAGACTCTATTCTCAGTTGTTCCTCGCAGATCGGCTACTCCTAACTTCTCTGCGGGGGACAGCGGGATAGACTGCTACATGATACACCCAAGGGGCACGCCGGTGCAAAGCCAGACGAGCAGGAAAGGCCCCATGGGTACGCGGCTTTTAAGGGTGATCTCTTTCGCACGGTAGCGGGGGATGTAGTTGGCGAGCATGGCGATGCACATCGCGCCCATGCCGTATACCGTGCCGTGGAACCCGCATGCCGTCGCGATCGCCGGGACGAGCCTGCGATCGCCGGCACCGACTGCATCGGCGCCGCCGGTGATGCGGAAGAGATGGTTGGTGATGGCGAAAATCGCATAGATACCCACACCGCACAGCAGGTTGCCGATCAATCCGCTTACACCGCCGTGCCCGAACGCCGTAAGTACGGCGAGAGGGTATGTGGCGATAGACAGGCCGAAGGGCAGAACGCGTGAGCGCTGGTCGCACATCGCGCCGACTGCCGTGACGAGAATCGAGGTAATCCCGCCGAGAAGAAACAGCAGCGGGGAGTGGAGGTTGCCGGTCATCCCGACATAGCAGGTCGCGGCGGTACCGAGACCGACGGCAAGGGAAAGCATGGCGGAGGTCATCTTGGAGACCGGTGCGACGTAGCGGGCACGGTACTCCTCGACGGTCTCATAATCATCGAGATTCACGCCATCTGGCATGCGGCTACCCGTCTCGATAAGCGCCTCGACTTTCTCACGCATGAGTTCCTTGGTGCGGACGAGCCTCATGGCATCGAGCCACCAAATCGCAAGGTCCCGTTCCTCGCGTTTCTCGGCGCGTTTGCTCGGTTCGCGGTCTGGATTCTCCACCTTGAACTTCTTGTAGACTTCAAGGTTCTCATCCCACCAGGAAAGGATCGCATCGCGCTTGCGGCCCAGGATGCGCCCGCTGATGGCTGGGAGGGCGAGGCTGCACACGCAGCCCGTCAAGCCGCCTGCGACGATTGCCGCGACAGGTGACTTTGTGAGCATGCCGAGTGCGATAGTGAGGGTTTCGCTCGCAGCGAGGACGGCGACAGGCGTCGCGTCATATGCCTCCCCACAAGAGGGCTTCATGGTTTCATTCATAAACACGCACTTTCCTTTTGGTGTTTCTCTTGGGCTATTATACCGACTTCGTCTCATAATTCAATGAGCAGATGTCGCGAAATCATTTCTTATTTTCCTTTCTCATCGGTTCCCTTCTTTGTCGGTATGGGTGGATATCAATCCTACCGAAATAGGGATGGGGTGAAGTGGTAGAATCTTACAAAAGCAACCCTACGGTTTATAGAGTAGAAAGGGCAACCATGGGACAGGACTTCACAAAAGGCCTGAACGTATGCATCGGAAACTACGGTTACTACAACGAGGGTATCGTTTTCGTGCTCGATTTTTTTACCGAGCTCTTGTTCAACCATCTTGGAAAAGGCCAGGATTTTTGCAACATCGGAAGTGCTGAACAGAAGATTGTTATCTTCATGCATCGCATCCATGCCCATTTGCTTCATTGTGTCCGCAAAGAGCTTTGCAACAGCCGGATCATTAAGGTCAAGTTGACCATAATCTTTTCCATTACGCGACAGGCGTCCGAATGTGCCATCATAGACTTTCTTGAAGATTCCTCCGACGAAGTCTTTCATTCGACCAAGGATACCTCGCCTTTGCGTTTTGGTGCCATAGCGGAGGTCTTGCTGCTTATTACGCATGAGCTCTTCAAGCAACCGCAAGAAAGTCGCGACGACTTTCATTTGTGAGGAGAATGCTTCCTCTCCCAAATCTGCCATTATCAATCATCCCTTCTGGATGCCTTTTGCATCCTACGGTACTAACACGCAATGATTATGCGATCTGCAAACCATACGTCAGGAAATTCATATTACAGCCGTGAATCAATATCTTGATCCGAAATGGAATTTCGGTCATCAGCAGCACGGTCATCCTCGATGGAGCGCCGATTGAATTCATATCCCGATTCGATTTCAGGTGTCGATGGATCGAGGTCCATTCCATCGTGCGACTTAAAGCGAGCATCTAGCTCCCTGAAACGATTAGTAGCCACGACAGCATCAGCAAGAGTTCTCTGATTGCGTGTGGTGGAATCTTGAACCATTTCACGGCTTGTCATTTTTGTCTCCTTTCTATTTAATGTTCGTCGAGATCACCGTCGTCAAGTACTTGACATGGACGGTCGAAAACGCGACCACGCTCATCTGCCTTATATTGTGCATCAAGACTGTCTTTAAGTGACGTGACCTTATCCGTAAGTCGATCAGACCTGTATTGTTCCAGATCATCAAGACTTTCCACCGGCATTGCGGTGTCAACATTCTTGAAGTTCCCGTTCTCCTTGAGAATGGCAACGCGTGCATCGAGATCGTCGTTTCCGCTCGCAATCATGTTGTCTCGAAAATCTCTGTCGAGAGGGCGTTCCCAAAGCCTTGAATCGCCCATGATGACGGACTGCACGTTGAATTCTGTCGGTGCGATATCCTGTGCTTTGAGCTTTTCCCGGATATCCTCCTTGACCCATCTGACGCTGGCGTCCTCGATAATCTCAGGGTCAGCAGCCTCATAGGCGCATCCGAGATCGCTGAAGTACTTTCCGTATGACCACGAGGCCGTCGCGCGGTCATAGTCTGTAGCCACGCAAAACGGCTGCGCGTTGCCCGGCTGGAAGAGGAGTGCCGTGCCGTCTTGGAACTGCTCGAGGACGATGTTGCCCTTTGTATCGATAGCGCCTAGGGCATTCATCATTTTTTTCTGCTGGTAATTGCTGCTCATATGATTTCTCCTTTCTTTGGTAGGGTCTTGAGAAATCTTTTGTAAGATTCTACCACTTCACATCTTGCACGGTCGGGGGAACGTGGCAATTTTCCGTTCCCCCGTGTTTTCAGATCGTCTAAGCTGTCGCGACCGCTGATGTGCAATGGGTTTCGTAATACTCGTTGGCCCGTTCCGTTGCCTTGCTCCATTCCTCCTTGAGGCGGCTTGCGTTCTCCACGTCAGACGTCATGCAGGCATGTCCCCAGAGTGACCGTGCCTTCGAAACGGCTGCCTCAAGGTCCCTGAAGGTCGGATCGGTCGCGGCAAGTGTCAGCCGATCGTTCTTTGCCTCCGTTGCGGCCCTGAGATCCGAATCTTGACCACTTGTAGCCTTGGTGGCTGTCGTTGTTCGAATTACAGGTTTCTTGGCGAAATACGCGAAACCATCGCTTTTGACGAACCAATCTGACAGTTGCTTCGCAAACCTCGGTGAAGGGTTGTTCTGCCGATAGGCTTCCGCATAGTCGATATAGGCCTTCTCGATGGTGGCGGGAGAGTATCCTTCCCCGAGTCTCTTGGCATACTGTTTTGCTGCCTCGTTCCGAACGGCTCCTCTTACCGTCTTGATGGACAAGGAACAGAGATGGTTGAAAGCCTCGAATTCAGAATTTGAAAGGGTATATCCATCAGCGACCGTAGGGAGCGGATCATAGGTGCCGTCAGGCACCGCATCTAACGCGTCCCGTCTATTCGCATCGCGATCCGACTCGCCGTCATCTCGTTGAGTCGGATCAGTCATTCCCTCGGTGACTTTCCAGTCGCTTGGACCTTCATCATCGGAAGGATGGGCGGCGGATCTATCTATTGATACTTTTGGATTGATATTAGTATCTATATATAGCTTGTCGCCAGATTGAAGACAACCCTCGTCTTCAGATTGGAGACATGGCTTCAGATTGGAGCCCCTGTTTTGAGCCTTGGCTTCAGATTGACGACAAGGCTCGTTACCTGCTGATTGCTGAAGATGCTCAGACTCAGAATCCCCCTTATGACTCACCGTGTCCTCGTTATGGAGATTCGCCACCAAGCTGCTCTTGATTTCATTGCGGCGGCTGGCAATCTCGTCGATTTCCGTCTTAATGGCGATCGGGTTCTGCGGCAACGTGTAGACCGTTCTCAATCCCGCTGAGGTCGCTGTGGTCTCAATCGAGATGAAGCCCCATGAGATCAATTCCTTGCGTATTTTGTAGAAACGGTTCTTGCTGATATCAAGCTCTTCGAGAATGCGGGAAGTTGATGGGAAAGCCGTGTCCCCCGCGCCGGCAAATGAGCTCAGGTATCCGTAGAGTGCCTTCGCTTCGATGGATAGGCCCTTTGATCTCATCACGAGCTGCGGCGAGAGCCCATATCCGTGGGAGAGCAGCGCATCGAGCTGCAAAAGGTTGCGCTCGTCGATTTCAGTTGCGTTTCCCTGCATTTCCATCATTCCTTTCCTTTTTGAAATTCATCGCTTTGTTGTTATTGTTGATCAGGCGGCTGATCAAAATCTCCTCGGCTTCTGCAGTCGGCACCGGTTTGTCAGGGAAAGAGTACTTTGCGACCCCGCCGCCGGACGTGATCTTGTTCTCGACCACGATGAGTCCAAACGCTTCGAGCTCGTTTCGATATCGATAGAATCGCGTCTTGCCGATGCCGAGCTGCCTGATCATCTGATAGGTCGAAGGCGGTACACCATCATCGAATGAGCAGAGGTATGCGTATAGCATACGTGCCTCGATTGACAGCCTGTTGTCGTGAAGCACGTATGCTATCTGCGGATTCATCATTTTGTGTGGCATATGTAGAACCTCCTTTTAGGTCTTTCGAACTTTCGGAAAGGAAGTTTGGTCCTATCGAGTGTGGTATACTCGAATCAACAGAGCCGCCTTTGAACCTCGTTGAGAGTTCTCAAAGAAGCTCGCTTTCCGAAAGAGTCCGTCCGTTCGCCAAAACTTTGGGACTTTTTCAGCTTACCGGGGCCGCAAGGCCCCTTTCGTTTTTCATAGTATCACACTGATTTCGGGTTCGTTGGGTAGTTGAGTATCATCAGGCTCTAGTATTTGCAGTAGATACGGTGCTTTCCTCCTTTTTTGATTACTTTTTTGATTACTTTTGATTACCCAGCCCTTTGAACCCTTGATTTACGGGCTTTGTAGAGCAAGCATCGGGATCATCACAAGAAAAGACATTATCGGATATTGTTACGAAAAAATTAAAAAAATCGCAAATTAGGGGTTGACTTTGTGCGGTATGCCACTGTATAATACAGAGGTATGCCGCACAACGAGGTTATAAGTCCTGATTTGATCAGACACCGTAGTTGGCGAGTAATGATAATAGGAGGTGCCATATGTACGCAATTATAGCAACAGGTG
>OFMO01000445.1_pt1 | contig 34685 bp, 33 predicted proteins | sample 1541821 | NCBI WGS metagenome assembly OFMO01 (sample SAMN04209253, study PRJEB22552) | human gut metagenome | biome: gut; material: feces | host: Homo sapiens | place: USA: Oklahoma | reverse complement strand
AAGAGCGTAAGAAACCAGGTCTCAAAGCAGCTCGTAGAGCACCACAGTTCTCTAAGAGATAATTTTTCTCTTACAGAGAAATCAAGAAAAGCCCGATTTATAAGGGTTACAGAAGTTGTGGGAAGTAGCAAAATGTGTTGGAAATTACATCGTATGCAACACATATGTAGCAGGTATGCAACAAAGATATTGATATGTATAGGACATTTTTCAGTAGAAATACTGGGGAATGTCCTTTTCTTTTTGCGTGTTTCTACAAGCGGTGCAGCAGACAGTGAATAAATATATTGAGATGATGCTTGCATTAATCGAAATATATTTGCTGGATGATATAGCGCGCCAGCGCGACATGAGCAAGATTACGAAGTAATCTGCGAATGACCGCTTGGAACTAAATCTTATTAATCGCATCTACTAACTCCTTAATATCAAAGTGGGTATATACCTTTTCTGTAAGTGTCATAGCTCCAGAGTGCCCCACAATCTTCTTAATAATCGTCTGATCGACTCCAGCTTCTGCCAACATGGACACACATGTGTGCCTGCAACAGTGAGGTGTGCGATTAATCTTTAACTGTTCCATTAATGGATGGAAGTAGCTGTCATAATAGTTTCTGTAAGTGAAATGCTTTCCGTCTTCCGTATGAAGCAGATATTCACAGTCAGGACAGGATTCGTACCAACTCTTGTAGAATGGAAGAAGCTTATCTGCAATGGGTACTTTTCGGATGCCGTTTTCTGTTTTACTGCTGATTACATCAAAGTACTGTTCATCGAGGTGAACATGTTCCTTTTTCAAATCAAGCAATTCTGAAATTCTGACTCCGTTGTAGAGAAGCATCAGAACAATCTGATAATACTTATCATCTTTCTGTTCCCAGATTCTCTCAATTTCATCCTTTTCAAATTTGTTTCTGTCATACTTATTCGGGTTGCGGTCTTTGTACTGTGCTACATCCACAAAACTTGAATAATCTTTGTTGCAAATATCGTTTTTCAAGGCGTAATCGTAAAGCTGATTGAAAAGCACTTTGATTTTCCTGAGAGTAGGATAATTCTTACCACAGGTATCAATGACATTTTGCAAATCCACTAATCGAATATCCTTAAAAACTTTGTTGTAGAGGGTACCGCAGGCTTTATAGGATGCGGTATATCCTTTGACATTGGATTCGGATACAGTAGGATACTTACGCTTGGACCATTCTTCATATACATCAGAGAAGGTCATCTTGGCAGCTTTGGTATCGAATGGATTATTGTTGTACTCTGCAAGCATCTGTAAGCCTTCAGCTCTTGTAGCAGCGTATCCAATTGTAATCATATCCTGAACCTGTTTGTCCTTTTCCTTATCATAGTGCCAGCCTGTTGTCTTCCTGACCTGATAAGGTTTTCTTCTTTTCCCGGAAAGTTTTACAACGCTTCCGTATCCGTTGGGTAACTTCATAAGCACCATTCCTTTCGCTTTGGATTCAGCAAGCTGATAGCGAAACAGAGTAGCTGCTAATCCTCGTGGATTGTTTTTGTTACACTTGGACGTATGGTTTTCCAAATCTCATAATTATCTCCCGTCTGACTGCCGGATGAAAGTAATTCCTTCATTGCCTGCCAGTCTTTTAAGAATTGTACAAGATTTTTGTTGTCAAAAAATATTCCCGGTTCGCCATCTACCTCTTTAATTGATACATTGAATGCTTCATCAATAGCAAAGAGGAGAGGGAGCACATCTCCGTCAGCCTGAATGTCGAACTCAACCAATGAGTTTACATTGACATTAAGTGCTTCTGCAATTTTCCTAAGCTGTTCAGGTTTTGGAATATTCTTGCCTAATTCATACTTGCGGATGGCAACTTCGTGGATGCCACATGCTTCTCCAAGTTCTTTTTGTGTTAATCCTCGAAATGTACGGATTAGCTTAATTTTTTTGCCTGTATTCATCTTACTAACCTCCTGTACAGTCAATCTAACATATCAAAAATGAATTGTCAACATTATTATTAACACTATTGACAGAGCAAGCAAAGGTCTGTATAATACAAAACACAAACAGAGCAAGAAATGCTCTATATACAGGAGGTGGTAGAGATGCCAGAGGTACAATATAAGGTTGATTTACCAGCTTTTACAGGACGGAATGTACCAATCAAAGAAATTGCGCAGGCAATGGGGAAGGATGCACAGTATGTAAGGGTTGGACTTCAACAGGGAATTCTCAAATTCGGAACGGCAATGAAAGTAGGCAACTCAAATGAGTTCAGCTACTATTGTTCGGATAAGAAGGTTTGGGAAGAAACAGGTTACTTCAGAGATGTATCGGAAGCGGTATAGATTAGGTTAGGAAAGAATGTGGTCACGATGGATAGATATATCAGTATGGAAGGTAGCTAATATACACCGACGAAGTTTACTTCTTGTCGGTGTAACCCTCGGAGAGCCCCCGCAGATTTGGCGCAGACAATGGCACATTGGATGTGACAAATCTGCTAGGGGGTTATTATCATCTTCGGCAGAGCCGAGATGATAAGCGAGCGGGAAATCTGATTTAAGAAGGAAGGAGAGGTGCCTATGGGTAATGTTTCTTACTCGGCACACATTAGCAATGGAAAGAGTGCCATAACAAGTAAGAGTAAATTGCTTGGAGTAGCAAAACACAATTTGCGGAAGTATAAATCGCCGGAATACAGTTCCGATAATATTTTACTTTTGAGAGGAACGGAAGATTTGTATCAGGATGTGAAGAATGTCTATCATCAGGAATTTGATGAAGCGGTACAACAATATAATCAAAAGCAAAAGCGGGCTGACAGACGGATAGAGGATTACTTTGAGCATGTAGCCAATTTGGATCAGGATATGGCAGTCGAGATTATTTTTCAATGCGGAGATAAGAAATTCTGGGAAGAACATGCGGATAAAAAAGAAAAGATGTACAATGTGTATGCTTATCTGTTATCCACAATGGAAAGACTTCTTCCGAATTTCAAAGTGGCAAATGCAGTGATACACTTTGACGAGGCAAGTCCTCATATGCATGTGGTAGGAGTTCCGGTATGGGAAGGTGCTAAAAAAGGACTGGCAAAGAAGGTGTCCAAGCGTAATGTATTTACGCCGGAAAGTTTATCTGTAATATTACAGGATAAATTAAGGGAAGAAGCAGGTTCGTGTTTCAAGTTCAATGTGAAGGAAGAACTTGCTGAGAAAAAGCAGGGACGGAATCATGATTTGTCGGTTATGGAATACAAAGTTGCCAAAGAAACTGAGCGTTTGGAAGAATTGCAAAGGGAAGTGGTGGATACAGATAATGAATTATTTGCATCAAAACTTGCTTACCGTCAGGTGCAGCGTGAGAATGAAGACGAGCTTAGAGAAATCAAACAAGAGATTTCTGAAAAGCAAAGTGAAAATCTGAAACTGGATTATGCGATTTCTTATAAGAGGGATAAGTTGGAAGAATACGAGGATGAGATCTCCAAGTGGGAACAGTTTAAGAATACACTGGCAATGCTTAAAGAGTATATTTTAGCATATTTTCCTCTGTCGCCGCTAATTGAAGAATTTGCAAATTGTGTAGAGCATAAGAAGGATATTGAAGCTGGAAACAGTTTCAGAGGTCTATTAAATGCATTGGGGCAGTTTCTTAGAGCATTTAAGGAATTGATTGTTGATGGCGTGTGTTGGTTTCCGAGGCTTATGCGATGGAAAACGAGTAAAGGAGAGGTTGCACCGGTATTCTCGGACTATAAGAATGAAGGATATGATTACCGATTGAAAGCATATATGAATGTTGTAACAAAAGAAAAGTACAGCATAGACAGCATTCAGGAAGAAATTAAGCCGGCGAACCGAATCGGTACGTTTGAACAGTTGGAACAAGGGATTGTGGCAGCAGAGGAGATGGTACGAGAGATGGAGAGAACGAGGATACTGAAGAGGTAATGAAAGGATGCTATTTGAACAATGATTTGAATAGCATCCTTTTATAGTGCTATTTATGGAATTTATTTTTAAAGGTTGTGAAAACAAGAGTATAATGGAATTATTAAAAAGAACTTGTGTTCGATTGAAAAAGGCTTTATAATATATAAAGAACAAAAAATTTATTTGATATTGTTCGCCCCATCGAATATAATGAAAGGGTGTGAGGTGAATATTATGGGATATATGACAGCAAGCCAAGCGGCAGTAAAATGGAATATTTCGCAAAGAAGGGTTCAGGTATTATGTGCACAAAATCGAATAGAAGGTGTTTTTAAACTTGGAGATAATTGGGCAATTCCTGATAATGCGGAAAAACCAGAAGACAACAGAAAAAAGGAAAGTAAAAATCATGAGAGATAATAAATTAATTGCTATAGATTTATTTTGTGGATGCGGTGGATTTTCATATGGTTTTCAACAAGCTGGATTTGAAATGGCATTAGGAATAGATATGTGGAAGGATGCAACTATTACATATAAACATAATTTTCCAGGTGCAAATGTTATTAATGAAGATATAACACTTATAGATGCAGAAACTATTTTGAGTAAAGCTGGTTGCAAAAAAGGAGAAATTGATGTGATAATTGGAGGACCTCCTTGCCAAGGGTTTTCTGTATCAGGAAAGAGAATGATAGATGATCCTAGAAATAAATTATATAAGTCATTTGTGAGTATTGTTGAACAACTTCAGCCCAAGGTTTTTGTTATGGAAAATGTACCCGGCTTGATAAGGTTGTTTGGAGGAAAGGTCAAGGAAGAAGTGTTAAGTGATTTTTCTGCCATCGGATATAGAGTTAAGGTTCAGCAGTTATCGTCAGATGATTATGGTGTTCCTCAGCAAAGAAAACGCGTTTTTTTTGTTGGACTTAATAAAAATGTATTTGATGAGGATATAGAATTTTCATTTCCAAAGCCAACGCATGGTGTTGGTTTGAAGAATGTTATAACATGTAAGGAAGCCATTTCTGATTTGGATTTTGTTCCAGATGATGTATCACTAGGGGAAAATATAGAATATGCTTTGCCAGCAACTAATGATTACCAGAGAAAAATGAGAGATGGAAGTTCTGTGATTAAGAATCATTCAATTACTATTCATAAAGAACAGACGAAACAGATAATTGCAATGGTTCCAGATGGAGGAAATTATAAAGACTTACCAATTGAATTACAAAGTACTAGAAAAGTAAATATTGCATGGACAAGAATGAATAGTGAAAAGCCTTGTTTTACAATTGATACAGGGCATAACCACCATTTCCATTATAAGGAGAATAGAGTTCCTACGGTAAGAGAATCTGCAAGAATACAGTCTTTTCCAGATAAATTTGAATTTATTGGCATTAAGACAAGTCAGTTGAAACAAGTTGGAAATGCTGTACCACCATTAATGGCAGAAGCTATAGCAAAGCAAGTGATTGAAGTGATAGAAAGAAGGTAGTTTTGTGTATAATCGGTTAAATCAGTATAGATGCATAATTATAAGAGGAAAATCCCAAAAAGAGATTGATGATCTTTTGCCAGCATATGCAAAGGTTATAGAGGACATTACTCCGTGTGAGGAAGAAAAATTTTGTCAAAAATTCAATGAATTGTTGGCACCATATTTATCAGCAGATAAAAGAATAAAAAAGACATTAGATAATCACAGAACAGAAATTGCAGGCAAACTGTTTGGAATGTATTATACTGAGGAGAATGGTTATGTGTATGCATCTGATAGAACAAAGAAGTTTTTGAAAGATAACGACCAGCCAGCGTTCTTTAAGGATTTGTGTTATAAGATGCAATTTCCTAATGGAATGCAAAAACCACAGACATTTCAACCATTGTTGGACAACAAAATATCTATCAGACCCAATGCATTTGTTTTAAGAGTGCTACAACTGGCATCTGCCAACCATTTAATACTAACTAAAAAAGAAATAGGATACTACATTTTAAATTCTCTAGATGTGCTTCAAGGGATAGCAGTTCCAGAAGAAGTTTTAGAAGCTATTGAAAAAGATAGGGAAGACGGTGTGGTAAGAAAAATAGAAGCTGAGGGGAAAGCTTCATCGTATAACTACCAGCATATTAATGAACAGATAAATTATTTGGAATTGGCAAATCTTATTTATACTAATAGTGCGGGAGAAGTTTGGTTGAACCAAAATGAAAGCAATGCAATTCAAATATTTGCTTCTGATTGGAATAAAGCCCCAGAGTTTGATGTTTACGCATATGATTTGTCGTCAGTGGACGGACGTAAGCGATTTGAAAAGGACTGGACTGCATATTTCGGAAAACTGAGTGATAAGGTGCAGAAGTTTGAAACAACAGCAACAGCATTGGGGGTTGCAGATGAATTACCCAAGAAGAAAAAAGAAACTAACGGTCAGACAACTGTTGAAATTGGTGATGAGGGTGAGGCATTTGTATTCGAATATGAAAAAAATAGAGTGTTTAAGTTTAACCCTCGATTAGTAAATAGAGTATTGTCATTAGGAAAGACAAAGGGATTAGGATACGATATTCAATCAGTAGTAGCAGAAGAGGGAGAAAAGTCAGATTTTGCAAAGTATATTGAAGTAAAATCCACGAAAAGAGTTACCGAACCGAATTTGAGCGATGCTTATTGGATGGATACTCTTAATATAACAAGAAATGAATGGATTGCGGCAAAACAACATGAGGAATTTTATTGCATTTACAGAGTTTATTTTGTTAGAGGTCGCATCTTGATGTATGTAATTAATAACATACATCAGAAACAAGTTGATAAGAAAATAGATATTGTGCCTTTAACCTATAGAATAGATTTTGGAAAGGATGCAATTGATCAGATAGTTATAGAGGAGATGAAGAGTGATGTATAAAGTTGTTTCATTGTTTTCGGGATGTGGTGGAGCAGACCAAGGAATTATAGGAAACTTCATGTTTAATAATAAAAAATATAGTAGACTTCCATTTGAATTAGTGTATGCGACGGATATTGATCAAAAAGCACTTAATTCACATATGAAGAATTTCAAGTGTGAAAAGGTTGTTTGTAAAGATATATGCGAAACGAGTTCAGATGAAATCCCGGATTGTGATATTGTTGTAGGAGGATTTCCTTGTCAATCGTTTAGCACAGTTAATCCGACTAAAGACCCTTTTGATGATAGGGCTAATTTGTATAAGCAGATGGTTCGGGTAGTGAAAGATAAGCAACCGAAGGTTTTTATTGCTGAAAATGTAAAGGGAATGATGACATTACATAAAGGGCAAATTTTCAAACGGATTATAAAAGCTTTTGAAGAAGTGGGGTATACAACTTATACAAAACTTTTTAATGCTGCAGATTATGGGGTACCACAAAAGAGGGAAAGAGTGATAATTGTTGGCATTAGAAACGATTTGAATGATATTATGGAATATAGTTTCCCAAAAGAAACTGATAAAAATAATTGGGTTCCGTTATCGGTTGCAGTTCCAGAGTTGGCTATTAAACAGGAAAAATATTATTTTTCTGAAAGAGCAGTTCAGGGGATGAAAAATGCAAAAAACAATATGAAGAGAGGATTATACCAAGATTTAAATAAACCATGCTTGACAGTCACGAGTCATTTGGCAAAGGTAAGCTTAAATTCAAGGGATCCGGTATTATTAGTAGATCCTGATAAGGAATTGTACAGACGATTCACGCCATTAGAAGCAGCACGTATACAGTCATTCCCAGATGAGTTTGAATTTGCTGGAAGTGAAACAGATGCATACAGACAAATTGGAAATGCGATTCCACCTGTGATGTTTTGGCATATATCGAATTCGGTTAGGAAGTATTTAGAAATGGTGGAAGCAACAGAAAGAAAAGAAGCGATTTAAAAAAGGAGAACTATGTCAAAAGGAAGAGATGCAATTGATACAATTACAGGATACTATTATCAGTTTGATTATTATATTCTGCAACTTCTTAATTTATCAAAAGACACTGATACTGTAACTATTGAAGGTATCGAAGATGTAGATATAAGTGAAGATGGGATATTGAAAGCTATTCAGTGCAAGTATTATGCTAAAACAGAATATAATCATTCAAAAATTGCATCTCCGATTAGACTAATGTTAAAGGATTATGCATTAAGAAAAAGGGATGGTAGAAAGCTTATTTCGTATATGTTATATGGTCATTATGAGAGTGGGCATGAAAAGTATCCTGAAATATTTGATATAGATTTTTTGAAATCTAATATTTGTACATATACACAGAATAAGGTCAAGCATACGTTGTATACAGAACTTAATTTGGACGATAGTCAACTTGAAGAGTTTTTAAATTTGCTTGTAGTTGATATTAATGCGAAAAGTTATGACGAACAGGAAAAACAGATACTTACTCAAATGTGTAAAACTTTTAAGTGTGATATGTTTGAAGCGGAATATTATTACTATAACAATGCTCTTAGAATAGTAAAAAATATTGCTACAGAACAAGATGCAAAGAAAAGGATACTGAGTAAATATGAGTTTTTAGGTTTAATCAATCATAAAAGTATGCTGTTCGATAGTTGGTACATAGAATTTAAGGGTATTAAACAGTATTGTAAGGATATAAAGACACAATACTTTACAAAATTGAATATATCACCATTTGAAAGATTTTTTTTGATACAATATGATGGATTGTCTACCGACCAAGAGGTAGCTAATTTATTGCTACTAATTGCGAAAAGGTGGTCTAAAATATCACAAAGAACAAGTAAACCATTTTGTCCATTTGTATATATACATGGGATTTCTTCTGAACATTTGATTTCAATAAAGAATATCATTACCAATAGTGGAGTTAATATTTGCGATGGATATAATTACTTGGGAGCAAAATATAATGCTGATATGATGCTGAAGAAAACAAATTATTATATTGGTATACAGCTGAAAATATTGAATGAAAAACAATATTTGAATAGCTTGCTGAAGAATGCTAGTGGTGTGAAAGAAATATATCAGTTTTATATAGATACACCTTTTTGGGAAAATAATCAATATGATAATAGACTTGAGTGGTGTGCCTTTTGATGTGTTGAGTATAACGGTTTCACTAATTTCAAGAGTTTTGTTTGAGTATGGATATTATTATAAGCGTTTCTGCTGCGACAGAAATCCAATGGAAACTGTAAATAATGATATTCCGTTATTATTGGTATATGAAGAAGCACATAAGTATGTTCCAAATAATGATTTAGCAAAATATCGTGCTTCCAAAGAGTCTATTGAAAGAATTGCTAAAGAAGGAAGAAAATATGGTGTTACTCTGCTTTTGGCAAGTCAAAGACCTTCAGAAATATCAGAGACAATCTTTTCACAATGCAATAATTTTTTGGCTCTGAGATTAACAAATCCCAATGACCAAAACTATGTCAAAAGGTTATTGCCAGATTCTCTAGGTAATATAGTTGAAAAAATGCCATCGTTACGAGCAGGAGAATGTTTGTTAATAGGGGATGCAGTAGTAATTCCTTCTATTGTTCAAGTGGAAGAGTGCAATCCTTCACCTTCTTCAAATGATATTCCATATTATCAATTGTGGAGAGAAGAGTGGAAAGAATTGAATATAGAAGAAATTAAGAAATTGTGGATAAATTAAATGTTTGGGCGGTGGATGAATTTTGACAAAATCCGAGAAGATAGCCAGCTTAATCGTTAAATAGTAATAAATTTAAAGGAGCATGAATGGCGAAACAAAGAAAAAATATAACAAAAAAAAGTAAAGAAAAAAAAGATAAGAAATCTGTTGTTGAACATATTGTATCGCACAAAGAATTAATTACGATAATACTGGGAATAAGTGCTTCACTATACCCCATAGTAAATACGGTTTACAAAATAATGTATCAAGGTGAATGTGAAAAATTTTATGGTATACCAGGTAAATACTTTGATTCAAAAATAGATAATAGGCTTTTGTATTTGTGCTGTATTATAATACTTTTAATGATAAGTATAATGCCAGCATTTATGAAAAAGTATTATGAAAAAAAAGAAAATTTAACAAAAGGGTATTTGGTGGAAGCAGTCTTTTTGTCGGTCGTTATTGGTATGGAAATAGGATTGTTCAATGTTTATAATCTAATAGAAATTATGAAACAAACACACAAGACAAATGATTTCTTTCGTTGGATTAATAATTGGTTGGATAACAATGCTTGCCTTACTATAACTATAGTTGTTGGATTGGGTTCAATTTCTGTTTTGGGGATTACTTTGATAGATAATGTAAGAAGTATAAAATGGAATTGGATTAAAGATGTGGTATGTGTCATATTATCGGTTTCATTAGTGGCAAGTATATTGGTTATGTTATACGGAACGATGTTCAAACTTAGTATTTCAATTGAAGATAAAACTAAATATGAATTTGTAACATATGATGACGAATATGTTGTTTTATCTTCATATGATGAAAAAATATTGATAGTTCCGTTTGAAATTGATGAAAAAGGACAGTACATATTTAAGACAAGTCAGTATTTATTTGGCGAACGATATGAAGGAATATATCAATACAGGGATATAAAATATAGTCCGAGAATTGATTCAAATATAGAGCGATAAAAATCGGTTGTATAAGAGTGGAGATACAATTTGCAATCAATAGTTGAATTGGATTGTGTGAATAGAAAAAAGTCCTAAGCGGTCATAGATAGCACTGCGTATAAAACACATATGCAACACCATCTGCTCCAAACCTCGTATCTTCGGGCTTTTCAAGATATCCAAATGTTCTCAAAGAGATAATTACTTATACAATTTGGAACGTCGCAGAACGATTCGAAGTATATTACACCCCAGGACTTTTGTCCTGGGGTGTTTTTTTGTGAGAACTGTGGTACAATAAATAAAGAAGAATATTGTTGTTTTAATCATATAATAATTATGCTATATCTATTTTAGAAAGGGATGTTTTAATGACAACAGTGAGCACAAAAAATGGAAGAGTAATAAAAGTTATATCTCGTCAAGAAGAGAAAGAAATACTTAGCGTATCTGATAGTGAGATGGATAGAAGGGCAGTTGAAGCAGTTAAGGCAGCGATAAATAAGGCTAAAATCTGTAAAAAACCAATAGCAGGTTATGACAAAGAAAAGAAGGCTGCATATATCGAATATGCAAATGGAGATAGAAAATATGCAGAATAGAAAGCCAATGGTACTTGTCTTAGCAGGACCTAATGGATCAGGAAAGAGTACAATAACAACTTTTTTTGAAAAGGCTGGCAAATACACTAATGCTGATGATATAGTTGCATCTACTGGGATGGATAATATGGAGGCTGCAATTCTGGCTGATAAAATGCGATATGAGTCTATTGAAAAGAAAGAGAATTTTACATTTGAAACAGTATTGTCATCAGATTATAAGCTGGAAATATTAAGAAAAGCTAAAAAAGAAGGATACTTCATTAAGTGTGTATTTGTTCTTACAATAGATCCACAGATTAATATAGCAAGAATTAAATCAAGGGTTGCTGCCGGAGGACATGACGTAGAGAAATCAAAAGTGATAGATAGATATTATAAATCAATTAATAATATTAAAAAGTTACTTGATATATGTGACATTATGCATGTGTATGACAACACTGATACTCCTCAAAGAATTATTCGCAAGCATAAAGACGATTTATCAATTTATCCTAATGAATATTGGAGTGAACAGGATATATTGAATTTATTATAGTTGTTTTTATGTTGGTTTAAAAGTAATAGATAAGGTAGTTATGGGAATGTGTGGGTAGTGTTACATATGCAACAGATATGTAACACTACCAGACACAAATCTCCAATTTATTGACTTTTCACGCTCTCAAAACGTTAGTTTTGGTTCTCAAAGAGATAATTATCTCGCAAGAGAAATACAATTCAAAGAGATTACAAACCTCAGAACTGCGGTTCTGGGGTTTTTCTTTTTTGATTCAGTGAGACGTCTAGAAACGTGATAAAAATTGGTGGATATGTAGCAAGTATGCAGCAAAAATCACAGCAACTATGAGGTCAGATTTACCGGTGAAGCATGGGTGGAAAGGCGCAGACCAGTTTATTATTGTCAAGGGTATCTGGGTTGAAAAATTGATGGCGGAATAATATGATGCTGTGATAGAATGAAGAAAATGATTGGATGTGCAAACTGGAAGTTTCACATGAGATGTGTTATTGGGAAATATTCATAGAGGGGAACTAAAGGATGAAGAATGAAATTGTATTATTTACAGATGGTGATGTTAATATAGAAGTTCAAATCAATCCTGAGCAGGAGACAGTTTGGCTGACGCAAAAACAAATGGAAGTGTTGTTTGATGTTAAGCACGCTACAGTAAGCGAACATATTTCAAATATTCTTGCTTCAGGAGAACTGGATGAGACTTCTGTCGGTTTTTCCGACAGAAGTACAGGGGGACGAAAACCCAAAATTTATAATTTGGATATGATTTTGTCTGTCGGATATCGAGTTAATTCTAAAAGAGGTATAGCTTTCAGAAAATGGGCAAATAATGTCCTTAAACAGTTTATTTTGCAAGGCTATGCAATCAATGAAAAGCGTCTTCAGGCGCTTAAGAAAACAGTTGATATTCAGTCAAGGATGCTTGCAGATGCACTTGATATAGAGGAGAAAGATGTGCTCAGAGCTGTGAATGAATACACAGATGCATTGATTCTTCTGGATCAATATGACCACCAGACATTAAGTAAACCAGAGGGAAATACTCCAGTATACCGCATTACTTATGAAGAGTGTGTTCAGATGGTTGGTCAGATGAAAGATTCTTTTGAAACAGATGTATTTGGTGTAGAGAAAGAGGATGGTAAGGTACAAGGAATTATTGCCGCAGTTTACCAGAGTGTATTTGGACAGGATGCGTATCCATCCTTGGAAGAGAAAGCGGCGAATTTATTGTATTTTATGATAAAAGATCATCCATATGCAGATGGTTGTAAAAGAATTGCCGCATCACTGTTCCTGGAATTTTTAGACAAGAACAATGCGTTGTTCTTGGATGGAGAGAAGAGACTCAGTGATGGAACGTTAGTAGCAATTACATTGATGATTGCAGAATCAAAACCAGAAGAAAAAGAGGTGATGGTAAAACTGGTAATGAATCTGTTGAAATTATAGTGAAATTGCATTGGACGGTATAGAGAACGAGGAATTAAGAGATCCCAAGATGCGTTTTTGATTTCCAAGGCAAGCCGTTACGACATTAAGGGAGGGATTTGTATGAAAAAGTTAATTACATCAGTTTTGACATTAGTTTGTATTCTTATTTTGGCAAGGTGTGGAAAATCAGATAGTGGTGATTACCCTGCAACTATAATGGTAAATGGTATTAACTACTATTCCACTGATCATGCTGTTCCTGTTGAAGTGGACGAGAGTGTTATTCAATATACTACTTCTTATGCAGAAAACGGCATACCTCAAAAAGATGGCGAAGCCAATTTCAACAGAGATTTAGGAACACCTTATGCAGTTATTGAGGATGACAGGGTAGTTGTCCTTATAGATAACGAGTGGATAGAGTTCAAAGCGAAGTAAGACAACTTCAAGTCTGATGAAGAGCGCGAAGCGTGAAAGAAAATACAGAAAGAGGCCAGATACTATCATAAATACCTGGCCGTGAAGAAAGGTGCTTAGTTGAATCAGCTCTCATAATGCACCTTACGTTCCAATATCTCATTGTGCTGTGCAATTTATGTGAGGAAGAAAATAAAGCGGTATGGCAGAGTGAGTGGGATTCATATGAATTGTTGCTTGGGAATTACTCTGATGGAAAAGTAGATGGAACGTTGAGACCATACGAGTGCAAGGTGATGCGTTCCATCTAGAGAGTATAAATTATGTAGAGAAAGAATCGATTGAGGTTAGGATAAGAAATTCAACTTCAACTGAAATTAAACTGTATGAAGTGATTCCTGCGTCTTCTTCCCCTTGCAAAGAATAAATAACATGACTAAGAGAACAAGTGGAAAGATAAGACCAATTCCCATTCCAACACGGATATTATTATCAGAATTCTGGGTAACATAACCTACAATACCAGGTCCAATGCTGCCTCCCAAATCGCCGGCCATGGCGAGCAATGCAAACATTGCGGTTCCACCGGCCGGTATTTTTTTAGATGTAATACTGATCGTTCCAGGCCACATGATTCCAACCGAAAATCCACATACAATACAACCGGTTAACCCGATTACCGGATTCGATGATAAGGTGGTTAAAAGATAACAGATCACACAGAGAATTCCAGAACCTGTCATAAACTTCATCAAATCCATTTTTTCACCATATTTTCCAAAAATCAGGCGACTTATTCCCATTGTAATTGCAAACATGCAAGGTCCAATCAAATCCCCTAAAGTTTTAGAAAGTCCAAGTGCAGCTTCGGCATAGGCTGATGCCCATTGTGCCATAGCCAATTCAGATGCTCCTGAACAAATCATCAGGCAGATTGCCAGCCAGACAACAGGAGTTCGGAATAACTGTCTGACACCCATTCCATTTCCGTCATTTACTAAATGTTCTATCGGACAAGTTGCGAAATTATATATATTAATCGCCGGAATAAGTGCCCACATGACTGCTAGCCATTTCCAACTATTCATCCCGAACAGGAAGAAAAATAAGCTCGAAATCAGTATGGTGGCTGCCGCACCCCAACAGTAAAAGGAGTGAAGCAGGCTCATAGTTGCTTCTTTATTTTTAAACGGGCATGCTTCGATGATAGGACTGCAGAGAACTTCGATTAATCCACTCCCCACAGCATAGATGATTACACTTATAATAATTCCGGTAAAAGGATTCGGTAACAGATCGGGAAGAAATGCAAGTCCAACTAATCCGGCAGCAGCGCATATTTCAGAAGTTACGATACATACACGATAACCGATTCGATCTACAAACTTCGCACAAAATAAGTCGACTAAAAGCTGTTTGAAGAAAAAGAATGTAGATATTAAAGCAATGTTACCCAATGAAATATCATAATCATTGTGAAATTTTAAAAATAATAGTGGTGCGAAATTTGCGGATATCGCCTGAGTGACGAATCCCAGATAACATGCCACTTTTTGTTTTTTGATAATCTGGCATAACAGAAAACTCCTTTGTTCTTTTTATACCGTATTATATATTAGATAACAAGAAAAAACATTGACTTATATCGCAGGAATATTGTATTATATCGTAAAATATAAATGTTGGCTCTGAACAGTTATGTGATTTAATGAAAAAAGGGGGTGTTGTAAGGAAAGATATGGCACAAAATAAAATTGTAACAGATGAAAATTTAATGGAATCAGCAAAACATGGGACGGACAGTTATCCGTTTAAATGCTATTTTGAAAAGTTATCACAATTTGATTTTCATTGCATTGACTGGCATTGGCATACAGAATGGGAATTTGTATATGTTGAATCTGGAAACATGACGGTATGTGTTGGTGAATCGATGTTTTCACTATCAGAGGGGAATGGTATTTTTATAAATTCAAAGATTTTGCACAAATTTTATTCCAGTGATGAAACTGTCATCCCCAATTTCCTTTGTATGCCGTCCTTTCTTGCGCCGGAAAATAGTTTGATCTATCAAAAATATATTCAACCGATTGTTTCATCATCGTTGTCATACTTGATCTTAAACGGGGAGAATTTATGGCAAGGAGAGGCATTAGAAATTATGAAGCAAATATTTTCTGCACAGGATAGAGAAGGTGATGGTGAGTTGCTTACATCAGTTCTTATGCAGAAATTATGGCTGATTATTTATGAAAATATTGACAAAACATGTATGGAAGAGCAAACGGACGATTCCGGAACAGCTCAGGCACGCTTGCAGCTTATGATGCAGTTTTTGCACCAGAATTATGCAGAAGATATTTCTTTGGAGGAAATTGCCTGTTATGCTAATATTAGTAAAAGTACGGTGTTGAATCTTTTTAATAGATTTTTACATATCACTCCGATTAATTATTTGATTGGTTATCGGCTGAAGAAGGCAGCATTGTTGATTAAAAATACAGAGAAAAAAATCAATACGATTTCTTACGAAACAGGGTTTCATAATGTAGATTATTTTTGTAGAGCATTTAAAAAGAGTTATAAAATGACTCCAACAGAATATCGGAAAAGTAAAAATTCAACAGTACAATAAAGTTAGACTAGAAGAGGAGAATGACATTATGATAATTAGAAAATATACAGAAAAAGATATTTCCGAGATGGTTCACATCTGGAATGAAGTAGTAGAAGATGGTGAAGCATTTCCACAGGAAGAGTTCCTGGATGATAAGACAGGGGCAGAATTCTTTGCATCACAGACCTATTGCGGTGTTGCAGATAAAGATGGGCAAATTGTAGGGCTTTACATCCTGCATCCCAATAATATCGGCCGCTGCGGCCACCTTGCAAATGCAAGTTATGCAGTGGATTCAACTTGCCGTGGAAAGCATATCGGTGAGAAACTCGTAAGTGACTGCCTTGTACAGGCAAAGCTGCATGACTTTAAGGTTTTACAGTTCAATGCAGTGGTAGAAAATAATGTTCACGCACGTCATTTGTACGAGAGATTAGGATTTGTGCAGATTGGAACTGTACCGAATGGATTTCGTATGAAAGATGGGACATATCAGAATATTTGTTTGTATTATAAGGAAGTGTAATAATAAACAAATATTGACAATATAAAGATGCGAGGAAAATGAAATGAACATACAGATTTTTGGAACTAAGAAATGCAATAACACCAAGAAAGCAGAGCGGTTTTTCAAAGAACGTGGAATCAAATTCCAGTTCATTGATATGAAAGAAAAAGGTATGAGTAAGGGTGAATTCAATTCAGTTGCTCAGGTGAATGGTGGATTAGAAAATATGATCAACTGGGAAGGAAAAGAAAAAGATCTTCTTGCTCTCATTAAGTATATTGCAGATGAAGATAAGCTGGAAAAGGTGCTTGAAAATCCGCAGGTGATTAAAACGCCGGTTGTAAGAAATGGAAAACAATCAACATTAGGGTATCAGCCGGATGTTTGGAAAGCGTGGAAATAGGAAAAGTAAAGGATAAATTATTATGATTTATACAGTAAAGAGAATCGATGAAGATTTAGATTTTGGTTGCGAAGAACGAGCCAAAGACGCTCCGGTTATGGCAGTGGTTACACTTGTAGATTCATCCGGAGAAGAATTGAGGGTGAAAGCAGAGGATGCCCTGCTTTATAAAAACACTATCAATGAAGGAGACAAGGTTTGTTACGATAAAAATGATCCGGATTTTGTTATTAGTCAGATAGAAGCAAAGAATAGCGGTTGTTCAGTGTTTCGGATGAATTAAGATAAAAAATAAATTGTTTTTTTGAGGAAGAACTTATCTACAGTTTCTTCCTCTTTTTTGAGCTTTTCGTAAACAAAATTTGTGTAGGAAGCATAGAAAATATCAAGTAGATTCAGATGTTTGTTAATAAGATAACAATACAAATATTGAGAAAAATGAAGTTGTACTATAGTCTAATCTAAAAATTACACATAACGCACAAAAACAATGACAAACATGTGAAAAATGTGTGAAGATAAAGGAAAAATATATAAAAGAATACAAAAATAAACAATACAACTAGTAAAAATGTTAAAAAATGGTACAACTTTAAAAGAAAACTTTCTTGTATTTTATTGAAAGAAAAAGGGGCAGATAATATAATCAAACCATCAAGAAAAACTTAGATGGAGGAGAAAAATATGAGAAAAGTTTTCAAAAAAGCGTTAGCAGTCACAATGGCAGCCACAATGGTAGTCGGACTTGCTGCATGCGGAAGCAGCGAACCCTCAGACAAGGGTGCTTCCAAATCAGATCAGATTAAAATCGGAGTTTCAATCTGGTCATCAACAGATGTACTTGGATCACAGTGTAAAAAGATGCTGGACGAAGCAGCAAAGGCATTGGACGTAAAATTACAGTATGTGGACCAGGGACATGTTTCAGAGAAAGTTACAGCTTCTGTAGAAACACTTGCAGCAGCAGGATGTCAGGGAATCATCATCTGTAACTCATCTGATACAGAGATGACATCTGCAATCAAAACATGTAACGATAACAAAGTTTATCTGTCACAGTTCTTCCGTGTAATCAGTGAAGAAAACAGCCCGGACATCTATCAGGCAGCAAAGGATTCAGAGTACTACATCGGAGCAGTGCATGAAGATGAGCCTGCAAACGGTGAAGAGCTTGTGAATATTCTTCTTGAAAAAGGAGATCGTAACATCGGTCTGATCGGCTGGGAGCAGGGAGATGCTACATGGCTTGGAAGATGGGAAGGTTACAAAGCAGGCGTTGAAAAATGGAACAAAGAACATCCGGATGACAAAGCAAACCTTTCAGAACCACAGTATGCAGGTACTACATCAGAAGGTGGATCAAAAGCAGCAGAAGCCTTAATGGCAGCAGATCCGAACCTTGACGCACTGATTCCGGCAGGTGGCGGCGGAGACCCACTTCAGGGAGCAATCGCAGCAGTAGAACGTGCAGGAAAAACAGACAGCATTGACATTGTTTCAACAGACTTCCTTCCAGATCTTGGAGAAAGACTTGAAAACGGTTCAATGGCAGGTGAATCCGGTGGACACTTCTGTGATCCTCTGATTTCTTTCATGATGGTTTACAACGCAATCAAGGGTGACTATGCAGACTTTGGTGGAAAATTCGAAGATGTTCCATTCCCATATCTGTATGTATCATCACCGGAAGACTACAAAGCATATGAAGAATATTTTGTAGATCAGCTTCCATATACAGATGAAGAATTGGTTGAAATGTCAAAACTTAGTCTTGACGACTTAAAAGCAACAGCTGCTAAGGTATCTATTGAAGATGCAGCAGAACGTGCTGGAAAATAAGACAGATAATAATAACGACGATTAACTTGTAAAGGGTGATGTCGCAAAGGCGATGCCACCCTTTCTAAATCAGAAATGATAATTATAAAGAGGTAGATAATATGGGCACTACTAAAAAAATATCAGGGAAAGCGATGGGATATGTGATCTTAATAGGTCTGGTCATACTTTCCTGGGCGATCTTTAAAATTTTAACACCACATAACTTCGGTTCTTTTTCCAATATGCTCAATTACTTTCAGGCCAGCCTGATCGCTACCGTGGGTGCAGTTGGTTTTTACTTTGTAATGGTAATGGGAATGTTCGATTTCTCAATTGGTGCAAATATCATGCTTTCAGCAATCGTTGGATGCGTATTTGCAACCAGATTTAACCTGGGTTATTTTGGACTTATCGCAGGATGTATTATTACAGGTGCGATCGTAGGAACATTAAACGGATTATTCTATGTAAAGCTTCGTATTCCATCGATGATCGTAACAACAGGTCTGGCTCTTATTTATGAGTCGGTTGCAAACTATATTGCAGGTGGTGTTGAGCAGACACTTCCATCAAATCTTCGTGCATTTGGTCAGATGCCTGGAGATATCATTCTTGCATTAGTGGCTTGCGCAGTAGCTTACATTTTTTTGAATTATACTAAAATCGGAACTTATACCTACGCAATCGGAAGTGACGAGTTCGTTGCAAAGAACATGGGTATTAATGTAAATAAATATAAAGTACTTGCATTTATTTTGAGTGGTGCTTTTCTGGGAGTTATGGCGATTTTAACAATCAGTTATGGTTCCTCTATGGTAGCTGTTACAGGAATGGCGTCCATGAGCCGAAACTTTATTCCGACTATGGGATGTTTCTTTGGTCTAGCATTTAAGAAATACGGAATGCCGCTTCCGGCAATCATTATCGGTGAGTTCGTAATCAACATCATTTTCTTTGGTTTCATTGCACTTGGAGCACCGACTGCAATCCAGGATGTTATCACAGGACTTGCACTGCTTATAATCATTACAGTGACAACAAAGGCTACTAAGGGCGAAATCGTCAAGTAATGAAGGAGGGAGACAGCAATGAGTGAAGTAAGATTACAGGTAAAAAATCTTTGTAAAAACTTCGGTATTACAAAAGCAGTTCAGAATGTATCCTTCAATGTGAATAAAGGAGAGGTTCATGCGCTGATCGGAGAAAATGGTTCCGGTAAGTCAACTCTGACAAATATGCTGACAGGTATTTACAGTATCGGAAGCGGAACATTTATTCTGGACGGAAAAGAGATTCATCCAAAGAACCAGGTAGAAGCAAACAACGAAGGAGTATCCATTATTGTGCAGGAACTTGGAACTCTGTCAGGACTTACTGTTGCAGAGAATATTTTCCTTGGACATGAAGATCAGTTCGTACATTTCGGAATTAAAAATACAAATGCAATGAACAAAAAAGCAACAGAGCTTTTGAAAAAATATGGCTTTGATAGAATCAAAGCAGCAGATATGATCGATAACTACAATTTCGAGGATCGTAAATTGGTTGAGATTGTAAAAGCTACTTATTTTGATCCAAAGGTTGTTGTGATCGATGAGACAACAACAGCGCTTTCACAGGAAGGACGTGAAGAGCTTTACAAACATATGGAAAGAATCAGAAAGAGTGGAAATACAGTTATTTTTATTTCCCATGACCTTCCGGAAATCCTGGATAAGTCTGATACAATTACAATTCTTCGAGATGGTGTTTACATTGATACAGTTAAGAGTAAAGATGTGACAGAAGAAGACTTGAAAAAGCTGATGGTAGGACGTGAAGTGACAGGTGATTATTATCGTTCTGATTATGGCGAAAAAGTATCTGATGAAGTCGTGTTATCAGTGAAAAATGTTACAGTTCCAGGATTGATTGAAAATGTATCCTTTGATCTTCATAAGGGAGAGATTCTTGGATTTGGAGGACTTTCCGAATCAGGTATGCATGAAATCGGAAAAGCTGTTTTTGGAGCATCTTATGATCGTGAAGGTGCGGTGACACTGGCAGACGGAACTCAGATCAACAGCATTCCTACTGCGATTAAAAACAGTATTGCATATACATCTAAGGATCGTGATAATGAATCAGTTGTCCTTAACCAGAGTATCGGAGATAACATTTGCCTTCCGTCACTGGATGAGCTGGCAGGAAAATCACATATTTTAAGAGATAAAAAACGAAAAGAGTTTGCAGATAAGTATGCAAAACAGATGTCTGTAAAAATGGTGGATGTAAACCAGTTTGTATCAAATCTTTCAGGCGGTAATAAGCAGAAGGTTGTTCTTGCAAGATGGATCGGTAAAGATTCTGATATCGTTGTTTTGGACAGTCCGACTCGTGGTATTGATATCAAGGTAAAACAGGATATCTACCAGCTGATGAATCAAATGAGAAAGAATGGAAAATCTATCATTATGATTTCAGAAGAGCTGATGGAGCTGATCGGTATGTGTGACCGCATTATAATTATGAAAGATGGAAAAGTCAGTGGTCAGCTTGATAGAAATAAGGATCTGAATGAAAACAGTCTTATTTCTATGATGGTATAAGGAGGCAACTATGGGAAGTCAAGTGAGTGTAAAAACAAATGATAAAGAGCAGCAGCTGAAAAAAGCATCAAAAATGTCTTTGATCCGTTCGCTCTTACCGATCGTTGGATTGGTTGTTATTTTCCTGTTATTTAACGTTTTGACAGATTTCAGAATGATGGGAAATCTGTCGCTGGTATTTTCACAAATATATGTAACAATGATTGCAGCAATGGGAGTTTTCTTTATTATGACAATGGGAGGCCTTGATTTCTCCCAGGGATCCATTCTCGGTATTTCTTCTATTGTTGTATGTATGCTTTCACAGAAGAGCATTCCGCTTGCAATTATCGGAGGTATTGTAAGCGGTGCTGCAATCGGAGCATTGAACGGTTACTTTTATGTATTTCGTAAGATCAAATCATTTATTGTAACAATCTGTACAATGTTCTTGTTCCGTGGATTTATCAAATACCTTACAACAAATGCGCCGGTTGCGGGTTCTGCAAAACTGATCAACTACGATAGTACAGAGCTTAAGATTGCTTGTACAGTAGTGATCCTTCTTATTGGATTTGTTGCATTTCGTTATACGAAATTCGGAACTTATCTGAAAGCAATCGGAGCAGGAGAGAAAGCAGCGATGTTTTCAGGTATCCGTACAGATAAGATGAAATTCCTTATCTATGTACTTGCAGGAGCAATTACAGGATTTGCTGCATTTATCAATGTAATCAAAGTTGGATCAGTTACTTCTTCAGGAGGTAATCAGCTCGAAACACAGATTCTTATCGCGTTGGTATTAGGCGGAATGCCTATTTCCGGTGGTGCAAAGGTTCGTTTTGAAAATATTATTGTTGGATCATTACTGTATGTTGTACTGAATAGTGGACTGACAATGATGGGATTCTCAACACAGATGATGCAGTTGATTCAGGGAATCGTATTCTTGATTTTCGTTGCAGTATTTGCGGATCGTGAATCTATTCAGGTAATCAAATAATATAGAATAAACTATACGTGATCGGGGAATGCTCTTGTCAGAAGCACTTCCCCGGAAGTATAATATAAAGATCAGAATCTTTACCATAAAGCGCGGTTAGAGAGTCTGGTCTTTATTTTATGGGAAAGGCAGAAGTTATGAGTAACATGGATCAAGAATGTTTGAAATATCAAAAATTATATAATTGGGCTCATACACTTATCACCAGTGGTGTGATAAAAAATATGGATAAATTTCCGTCAGAACCAAGTCTTCAAAAGAAATTTGGGTATTCCAGGCAGACAGTAAGAACTGCGATGCGAAAATTAGAAGAAGAAGGATTGATTACCCGCGTGAGAGGAAGCGGAACCTATGTGTCTTATGACTGCAGTAAGGTAAATGAAGAACGACCGCAGGTCGGACTTCTTTTGAGTTATTATTCGGATTATCTTTTTCCAAGAGTATATGATGGGATTGAATCTTGTCTTACGGAAAAAGGATATGCTATAGAGGTGGCTGTGACAAAGAATCGATTGAATGATGAAGCTATCTATTTGGAAGGGATTCTGAAAGGGGATGTCAGTGGTTTGATCATAGAAGGCTCAAGATCTGCATTTCCGAATCCCAATATCCGACTTTATAAAGAAATTAAAAGAAGGAATATTCCGACACTTTTTATTCATAATCATTATGAAAATATGGTGTTTGACAGTGTGGAAATGTCGGATAAGAAGTGTTCGTACGAATTGACAAAACTTTTAATTGAGAATGGACATCGCAGGATAGGAGGGATTTTTAAATATGATGACATGCAGGGAATTGAGAGATATAAAGGTTTTATTCAGTGTTTATCAGATTATGGAGTAAAATTTGATGATGATTATATTCGTTGGTATTCAACAAAAGATATGGAAGAAAAGCTGAGCAAAAAAGGTTTACTCCGAATGTATAGACGTACAAAAGACTGTACGGCAATGATTGTATATAATGATGAAGTTGCGAATTATTACATGGATTTCTTGGAGGAGAGGGGATTACATGTGCCAGAGGATGTTTCGCTGGTATCATTTGATGATGCGGAGCTTTTAGATGCAAACAACGGGGTTCAGCTGGTTTCTGCAATTCATCCGAAATATCAGCTTGGACGTATTACAGCAAAGAATCTTCTTAGAATGATGGAAGATGAAAAGTGGCAGGAAAAGAATTATTCGTATCGATTTCCGGTGAAGATAAAAGAAGGTAATTCTGTACAAAAAATAGGCAGATAGAAATTTGGTAACGAAAAGGAGGCAATCACGATGGATTTCTACAAGAGAGCACTTGAATTAAAAGACGAAACAGTAGCAGACAGAAGATACATTCATCAGAATGCAGAGACAGGACTTGAGCTTCCGAAGACGAAAGCTTATGTGATGGATAAGTTGAAAGAGTATGGTCTGGATCCGGTTGAATGCGGAGAGGGAGTTGTGGCAACGCTTGGAAATGGCGGTAGGGTTCTTCTCCTGCGTGCAGATATGGATGGACTTCCGATGCAGGAGGAAAGTGGTGAAGCATTTGCCTGTCCAACAGGAAAAACAGCACATACTTGTGGACATGATTTTCATGCAGCAATGCTTTTGAGTGCGGCAAGAATCTTAAAAGAACAGGAAAGCAAGTTGAAAGGAACTGTGAAATTCATGTTCCAGCCGGCGGAAGAGACATTTCAGGGAAGTAAGAATATGATTGAGCATGGGATTCTTGAGAATCCGAAGGTAGATGCAGCACTTGCGTATCATGTATCTCCGGGAAAGATGCCGGTCGGACTTTTTATGTATAATGATAAAGGCACAATGATGTATTCTGTTGATGGATTTAAAATCACGGTCAAAGGGAAAGGTTCTCACGGAGCCTATCCTCATGCGGGTGTGGATCCGATTAATATCGGAGTGCACATTCATCTTGCATTGCAGGAGTTGATTGCAAGAGAGACTGATCCGGCGCACGCATGCGTTTTGACAATTGGACAGTTTAAGGCCGGCGAGGCGGCAAATATTATCCCAGAGACAGCAGTTCTTCAGGGAACGATCCGTACAAACAATACGAAAGAGCGCGAACTTCTTGTTCGTCGAATGAAAGAAGTGGCAGAGAAGACCGCAGATGTATATAATGGAAGTGTGAAAATCGAGATGATCTCCGAAGTCCCGCCGCTGATCTGCAATCCGGCATTGACGGACGAAATGATTGGATATATGAAAGAGATGGATATTCCGGGCCTTACTCCAGTTCCGGATGTGAGTGCAAGTGCATCGGAAGATTTTGCGGTGATCGCAGAGAAAGTTCCGAGTACATTCATGTATCTCTCAGCTGGTTATACGGATGAGCGGGGAACTTATCCGGCACACAATCCGAAGGTGCAGTTTAATGAAGATGTCTGCCCGATCGGTGTGGCATGCCTGGCTCAGTGTGCCGTAAAGTGGCTGGAGAGTCATCAGGAATAAGAAGTAAGAATTGAAAACAAGAGTAATTGTTCAGAGCCAACCTCCAAAATGCTACGCATTTCGTTGGTGTGGCGTATCCGCCAAATAAAATTTCAAAAACAGTTTTAAAAATGCAAGCATTTTATACCTGTTTTTTGAAATTTTGCTTGGCTCTGAACAGTTACAAAATAAGAATACGATTGGAGAGCGATATGAGCATATTAAATGTAGAACACCTGACACATGGATTTGGAGACCGTGCAATCTTCAATGATGTGTCATTCCGACTTTTGAAAGGAGAGCACATTGGTCTTGTAGGAGCCAACGGAGAAGGAAAATCCACCTTTATGAGCATCGTTACAGGGAAAATGTTACCGGATGAAGGTAAAGTTGAGTGGTCAAAGAATGTGCATGCCGGTTATCTGGATCAGCACGCAGTTTTAGAGAAAGGAATGACGATCCGTCAGGCTCTGAAATCCGCATTTGATCCACTTCTTCAGAAGGAGCAGAGAATGAATGAAATCTGTGATATGCTTGGAACAGCAGATGAGGAAGAAATGAATGCGTTGATGGAAGAACTTGGTACGATCCAGGATGAACTGACACTGCATGATTTCTATACGATTGATGCGAAGGTAGAAGAGGTTGCGCGTGCACTTGGATTACTTGATCTTGGATTGGACAGAGATGTGACAGACTTAAGTGGTGGACAGAGAACAAAAGTGCTTCTTGCGAAACTTCTCCTTGAGAAGCCGGATATCCTGCTTCTTGACGAGCCGACAAACTATCTGGATGAGGAGCATATTGCATGGTTGAAGCGTTATCTTCTGGACTACGAGAATGCATTTATCCTTATTTCACATGATATTCCGTTCTTAAATGAAGTCGTGAATATTATTTATCATATGGAAAATCAGGAATTGAACCGTTATGTGGGCGATTATGATCATTTTCAGGAAGTTTATGCGGTGAAGAAAGCTCAGTTGGAAGCGGCTTACCGTCGTCAGCAGCAGGAAATCAGCGATCTGAAGGATTTCGTTGCAAGAAATAAAGCTCGTGTGTCTACAAGAAATATGGCGATGTCCCGTCAGAAAAAGCTGGATAAGATGGATGTGATCGAGCTTGCGGCAGAAAGACCAAAGCCGGAATTCCATTTCAAATATGGAAGAACTCCTGGTAAGATGCTTTTTGAGACGAAGGATCTTGTGACAGGATATGATGAACCATTATCTAAACCGTTGAATTTCTCTATGGAACGTGGACAGAAAATCGCACTTGTTGGAACAAATGGAATTGGAAAAACCACATTGCTAAAGAGTATTCTTGGATTGATTCCTTCTTTATCAGGAAGTGTTGAACTTGGTGATAACCTTGAACTTGGTTATTTTGAGCAGGAAGTAAAAGGAGAAAATCGTAATAGTTGTATTGAGGAACTGTGGCAGGAATTTCCTTCTTATACACAGTATCAGGTGCGTTCCGCGCTTGCAAAATGCGGACTTACAACGAAGCATATCGAAAGTCAGGTGCGTGTACTCAGCGGTGGAGAGCAGGCAAAGGTGCGTCTCTGTAAGTTGTTAAACAGAGATACGAATTTCCTTCTCCTTGACGAGCCGACGAATCATCTTGATGTGGATGCAAAGGACTCTCTCAAGCAGGCATTACAGGAGTACAAGGGAAGTATCCTTCTGATCTGCCACGAACCTGAATTTTATCAGGACGTGGTTGATGAAGTGTGGGATATGAGCCAGTGGACAACAAAAGTATTCTAAAAATTGCACAAATAGAGCTGCATGTGAATTATGCAATAATCACGAAAATGTTTGAAAATTTAAAAATCTCTTAAAATAATACTGAAAAAATGTTATACTACACACGTAGAGTCTGTTATAAAAAGGGCAGTACATTGTGGACAACAACAGTGTAAATAAAAAGAACAGGAGGTTTTGAAAATGCTCAGCAGAGGAGACGCAGTTGTATATAAGTGCAGAGGAGTGTACAAGGTAGAAGAAGTAGGAAAACTGGATTTTTCATTTGTGGATGGCAAGAAAGATTATTATACATTACAATCCATAGACAATCAGAGAGATAAGGCGTATGTTCCGATTGATGATGAGAAGAACATCCGTCGTCCGGTGAGTGAGCAGAAGGCGAAGGAACTGCTGGATCATCTTGCAGAGGTTGGTATACTGAATGTAAAGAATGAAAAGTACAGAGAACAGGAATACAAGGATTGTATTTCAAGCTTCTGTCCTGAGAACTGGGTCAAAGTGCTGAAGACATTGTATAGCCGAACAAAACGAAGAGGCAGCATGACAAGCATGGATAAGAAATATCAGATGCTTCTGGAACATGCGCTTTCGAGTGAAATGAATTATGTTCTTGGAATTCCGGCAGGTGAGATGACAGAATTGATCAAAAAGAGTGAATAGGATTTTTCATTCAATAGCTGTCGGGCCTGGACTTGCGAAAAAAGCATGTGCATGATATACTTCTCCTGAATCTATTATTTTAGGAGAAGTTTTTCGTTTTTTTCTAGTAGATTGTCAAGAAAGCGAACGTACCGAAAGGAGAACAACAATGAAGATGCTGTCGATTGAGCAGGAACTTAAGAGTAACTCTTATCCAGGAAGAGGAATTATTATTGGTAAAAGCCCGGATGGAAAGAAGGCTGTCACTGCCTATTTTATTATGGGACGCAGTGAGAACAGTAGAAACCGTGTGTTTGTAGAGGACGGAGAGGGAATCCGTACACAGGCATTTGATCCATCGAAGCTTACAGACCCAAGTCTGATTATTTACGCACCGGTCAGAGTATTGGGGAATAAAACGATCGTAACAAACGGGGATCAGACAGATACGATTTATGAAGGAATGGATAAGCAGCTTACTTTTGAGCAGTCTCTTCGTTCTAGAGAATTCGAGCCGGATGGTCCGAACTACACACCACGTATTTCTGGTGTGATGCATATTGAGAATGGCAATTTCAATTATGCAATGTCAATCCTGAAGAGCAATAACGGAAACCCGGACAGTTGCAACAGATATACTTTTGCATACGAGAATCCGGCAGCCGGTGAAGCTCATTTTATTCACACTTATATGCATGATGGCAACCCGCTTCCAAGCTTTGAGGGAGAACCAAAGCTGGTAGAGGCGCTGGACAACATGGAAGAGTTTGCAGACCTTCTGTGGAACAGCCTGAATGAGGAAAATAAAGTGTCATTATTTGTCCGTTACATTGATATCGAGACAGGTAACTATGAGACAAAGATCGTGAATAAGAACAAATAAGGAGCGTAAAGACAGATGAAAGAATTAGAATTGAAATACGGATGTAACCCGAACCAGAAACCTTCAAGAATTTACATGAACGACGACAGAGAGCTTCCAATCAAGGTGCTCAGCGGACGTCCGGGATATATTAACTTCCTGGATGCGTTCAATGGATGGCAGCTGGTATCAGAACTGAAGAAAGCAACAGGACTTCCAGCCGCAACTTCATTCAAGCATGTATCACCAGCCGGAGCAGCTGTTGGTCTTCCACTGTCAGAGACACTAGCGAAGATTTACTGGGTAGATGATCTTGGAGAGCTCTCTCCACTTGCATGTGCTTATGCAAGAGCGCGTGGCGCAGACCGTATGTCTTCTTTCGGTGACTTTATTTCTCTGTCTGACGTCTGTGACGTTGATACAGCGCGCCTGATCAAGAGAGAGGTATCTGATGGAGTGATCGCACCGGGATATGAGCCGGAGGCACTTGAACTTCTGAAACAGAAGAAAAAAGGAAATTACAATATTATTCAGATCGATCCGGATTATGTGCCTGCACCGTTAGAGCACAAGGAAGTATTCGGAATTACATTTGAGCAGGGAAGAAATGAACTGAATATCGATAAAGATTTCTTCTCAAATGTTGTGACAGATGTGAAAGAGATCCCGGATGCAGCGAAGATCGACCTTGCTATTTCAATGATTACACTGAAATATACACAGTCTAACTCTGTATGTTATGTAAAAGATGGACAGGCAATCGGAATCGGTGCCGGACAGCAGTCAAGAATCCACTGTACACGTCTTGCCGGACAGAAGGCAGATAACTGGTGGTTACGTCAGAATCCGAAGGTACTTGGACTACAGTTCAAGGATGGAATCGGACGTGCAGACAGAGATAATGCGATCGATCTTTACATCGGAGAGGAATATATGGATGTTCTCGCAGATGGTGTCTGGGAGAATACATTTAAGGTAAAACCGGAAGTATTTACAAGAGAAGAGAAGAGAGCATGGCTGGACCAGCTGACAGGTGTTGCGCTTGGCTCTGATGCATTCTTCCCATTCGGTGATAATATTGAGCGTGCACATAAGAGTGGTGTAACTTATATTGCACAGCCAGGTGGATCTGTGCGTGATGATAATGTAATTGCTACATGTAACAAATACGGCATGGCAATGGCATTTACAGGAATCCGTCTGTTCCATCATTAGAAACTTAAGATAAGATGATAAAAGAACCGGGACTTTTGGTGAAGAACCGGCGGTATAGAAAGGCTGAAATATTATGGTGATAGAGACAAGAAGCCCGGAAGAGACATTTGCAGTCGGTAAAAGTCTTGGTGAAAAAGCATTCCCAGGTCAGGTGTTAACCCTGACCGGGGATCTTGGAGTTGGGAAAACGGTCTTTACTCAGGGACTCGCAGAAGGACTTGGGATTGAAGAACCGGTGAATAGTCCGACATTTACCATCGTTCAGGTTTATGAAGAAGGGCGTCTGCCCTTCTATCATTTTGATGTCTACAGAATCGGTGACATTGAAGAGATGGACGAGGTGGGATTTGAAGAATACGTGATGGGAGAAGGTGTCTCACTGATCGAGTGGGCGAATCTGATAGAAGAGATTCTTCCGGAACGTCGGACAAATATTCTGATCGAGAAGGATCTGACACAGGGATTTGATTATCGTCGGATCACAATCGAGGAACAATAACGATAAAAAATTAGAAGAATGGAACAAAGAGAAGGCTGTTGATACAGAGAACATTTTTACAGCAGCTGACAGAGGAAGGAAGCAAGACCATGAGAGTATTGGCGATAGACAGCTCAGGACTGACAGCAACGGTTGCAGTCGTTGAGGATGAACAGACAATTGCGGAGTATACCGTGAATTATAAGAAGACACATTCGCAGACACTTCTGCCGATGATTGATGAGGTAAAGAAGATGATCGATCTGGATCTGTCCAGCATTGATGCGATTGCTGTGTCAGGAGGACCGGGCTCTTTTACCGGGCTTAGAATCGGATCTGCTACTGCGAAAGGGCTGGGACTTGCTCTTGGAAAACCTCTGATCCATGTTCCGACAGTGGATGCACTGGCCTATAATGTTTATGGATGTGGCGACTTGATCTGCCCAATCATGGATGCCAGAAGAAAACAGGTTTATACAGGATTGTATTCATTTTCACATGAAGTGAAAGATGGAACACATCTGACAGAGGCTGCATTTCATGTGGAAGAACAGCAGATGGCGATTGCAGTAGAAGAGTTGATCGGTAAGCTGAATGCGTATAAACGTCCGGTTGTATTTTTGGGAGACGGAGTACCAGTGTATCGTCAGATGCTTGAAGAGGGACTTGAAGTCCCGTATTCATTTGCCCCATCATACATGAACCGTCAGAGAGCGGCTGTAGTAGGAGCACTTGGTATTGCGTATTATTATGCAGGAAAATATGAGACAGCAGAGGCGCATAAGCCGGATTATCTGCGTGTGTCTCAGGCAGAGCGCGAACGTGCTCAGCGTGAAAAGGAAGCAAAGACAGAAGTGCGTGAGATGACGATTGAAGACGGTGCTGTAGTTGCTGAGATTGAGCACCAGTCATTTTCTGATGCCTGGAGCGAGAAGGCGATTCTAGAGACGCTGGAACAGAACAATAGTGTCTGCTTTGTTGCGGAAAAAGCAGGGAAAAGAGTAGGATATCTGCTTGGCTATACTGCAGTTGATGAAGTGGAGATTGCAAGAATCGCAGTGATTGATGAGATGAAGCGTCAGGGAGTCGGACATGCATTGATGGAAACTCTGAAGACGTGGAGTAAGGAACATCAGATTGCAAAGATTCTGCTGGATGTAAGAGAAAGTAATCAGGCAGCAGGAGCATTTTATGCAAGGGAAGGGTTCGCAAAAGATGGAGTCCGCAAAGAGTTCTATCAGGATCCGAAGGAAGATGCAGTACTGATGAGTCTGGAAATAGATAAATAACCAGCAGTTTCCAGTGGAAATTGCGAAAACTGTTTTGTATAATTGAGGCGTAACAAAGGAAGAAAACAGGAATATTCCGTTTTTGTAAATTACAATGATGAGTAACAACATAATTGCTGCTCACAGGAGGAAAACGTATGCGCCAGTATCAGTTGAAAGAAACAAAAGAAATTACGAAAATTATTTGTAACCGGTGTGGAAAAGAAACAAAAGTTGTGAGTGGGATTCCGAAAAGAGAGATGCTTCATGTAGAGCATACCTGGGGCTATTTTTCTGGAAAAGATGGAGAAAGCTGCAGTTTTGATCTGTGCGAGGAGTGTTTTGATGAAATTACAAAGGGGTTCCTCATTCCAACCGAATGTAAAGATGAATGAAAGAGTCTGGTTTGCAGTTTCGGGCAAACCGTAATGGACCAGAAGATAGAGGAATATTATGTTAGATGTATGTTTGCTCGGAAGTGGTGGGATGATGCCGCTTCCTTATCGTTTCCTTACTTCCTTAATGACAAGGTTTAACGGAAGCAGTCTGATGATTGACTGCGGAGAAGGAACACAGGTAGCTGTAAAAGAGAAGGGCTGGAGTTTTAAACCAATCGATGTGATCTGTTTTACTCATTATCATGGGGATCATATCAGTGGACTTCCGGGTCTTCTACTTACAATGGGAAATGCAGACCGTAGGGAACCGTTGACACTGATCGGACCGAAAGGTCTTGAAAGGGTTGTCAGCTGCCTGCGCGTAATTGCGCCGGAACTGCCATTTCCAATCATTTATCAGGAGATTCAGGGAGCGGAGCAGACATTTGAGTTAAATGGATACCGGTTGAAAGCATTTCGTGTGAACCATAATGTACTTTGTTATGGTTATACGATTGAAATTGACCGCGCCGGTAAGTTTGATGTGGAGCGTGCCCGTGCAAATGAGATTCCGCAGAAATACTGGAGTCGCTTACAGAACGGAGAAACTGTAGAAAGTGAAATGGGAATTTTGACACCGGATATGGTGCTCGGTCCACAGAGAAAAGGAATTAAGCTGACTTATACAACAGATACAAGACCGACAGATTCGATTCGTGAGAATGCGAAAGATTCTGATCTTTTCATCTGTGAAGGGATGTATGGAGAGAAAGAGAAAGCAGCGAAGGCAATAGAGTATAAGCATATGACATTTTATGAAGCGGCGGAACTGGCGAAAGAAGCGAATGTTGGCGAGATGTGGCTGACACATTATAGCCCGTCACTTACAAAGCCGGAACATTATATGAATGATGTGAAAAAGATATTCTCTCGGGCGAAAGCTGGAAAGGATGGAATGTCTGTTGATCTGATGTTTGAAGATTGAGAGGGATAGAAAATGAGTGAAAGCAAAGAGATTAATATACTGGCGATCGAAAGTTCCTGTGATGAGACAGCGGCAGCAGTAGTACGAAACGGGCGAGAAGTGCGCTCAAATATCATTTCTTCTCAGATTGATCTGCACAAATTATACGGTGGTGTTGTGCCGGAAATTGCATCAAGAAAGCATATTGAGAAGATTAATCAGGTGATTGAAGAGGCGCTTAGTGAAGCAGGGACAACATTAGATGAGATTGACGCAATCGGTGTAACTTATGGACCTGGGCTTGTAGGAGCCCTGCTTGTTGGCGTGGCTGAAGCAAAAGCAATCGCATGGGCGAAAGATATTCCACTGGTTGGAGTTCATCATATTGAGGGGCACATTTCTGCAAATTATATCGAACATCCAGATCTTGAGCCACCGTTTGTGTGTCTTGTTGCATCCGGCGGACATACGCATCTTGTATGTGTGAAGGAATATGGAAAATACGAGATCCTTGGAAGAACCAGAGATGATGCGGCGGGTGAAGCTTATGATAAAGTGGCTCGTGCAATCGGACTCGGTTATCCGGGCGGTCCAAAGATTGACCGTATTGCCAAAGAGGGGAATCCGGATGCAATCCAGTTCCCAAAGGCAAAGGTAAATGATGCAGAGTATGATTTTAGTTTCAGTGGACTGAAATCAGCGGTATTGAATTATATTAATGGCTGTAAGATGAAAGGTGAGACATTTGATCCTGCAGATCTTGCAGCATCTTTCCAGAAGGCAGTAGTAGAAGTTCTTGTGGGAAATTCAATGCGTGCAGCAGAAAAACTCGGCATGAAGAAATTTGCGATCGCGGGAGGAGTTGCATCTAATTCAGCGCTTCGTGAAGCGATGGAAGAAGCTTGTGAGAAACGTGGAATGAAATTCTACCGTCCGTCACCGATTTACTGTACAGATAATGCGGCAATGATCGGAGCGGCGGCTTATTATGAATACCTTGCCGGAACTCGTTCGGGATGGGATTTGAATGCTGTGCCGAACCTGAAATTGGGTGAACGTTAAGATAGTTGATTCACGTGTCAGTTATTTGAATAACAAAGAGATATGAACAGGATTTTGTGATGAGTTGTGAATAACTTTGCAGAATCCTGTATTTAATGTGAATAACAGGAGAGAAAAATGGAGAAGAAATATTGTACAGCAGTTGTTCTTGCTGGCGGAAGTGGAAAAAGAATGGGGACAAAAGTTCATAAACAGTACTTGATGCTGAAAGGCTATCCTGTACTTTATTATTCTCTGAAAGCATTTCAGGATTCCTCATGGATTGATGAGATCGTTCTTGTCAGCGGTACAGGTGAAGAAGAATATTGTCAAAAAGAAATCGTAGAAAAATACGGTTTTTCAAAAGTGCATAAAATTGTATCTGGAGGAGCAGAGCGATATAATTCTGTTTGGAATGGTCTTCAGCAAATAACAGAAGAAGATGGGTTCGTATATATTCATGACGGGGCGAGACCTTTTGTGGATGATGCTATGATTGAGCGCGCCTATTCTTGCGTGGAAGAAACGAATGCATGTGTTGCCGGCATGCCTGTAAAGGATACAATCAAAGTCGTGGACGAAAAGAATTATGTGAAAGGCACACCGGAGCGAAAAACACTCTGGCTTGTTCAGACACCACAGGTTTTTAATATCCAGCTGATCAAAGAAGCTTATCAGAAATTAATCAACGAGAAAATCGAAAATGCGACAGATGATGCGATGGTAGTCGAGCAGATGATGGGACATACTGTTAAATTATATCCCGGAGCATATGAAAATATAAAAATCACAACACCGGAAGATCTTCTTGTGGCGGAAGCGTTTCTGTAGGAATATACAAGGGAACTGTCTTATGTTTATTCCTTAATTTCAAAAAATGTAGAAACAGGTCAAGGAAACTTGCTTAAAAGCATGACTGAGAATCGAGATATTTAAGAACAAATCAAGAAAAGAGGGGGATTTTTCGATGTTGTAAAGTGTGGAAAAAGCCCCAAAAATCAAGGAAAACAAAGAAAATTAAAAAAATGTGAAAAAAATGAAAAAAAGGTGTTGACATTTAGATCTACCTTATGATAAGATTATCAGCGTCGCAAGTGAAACGACAACAACTTAATAAGAATTGCTAATCGGCAATGATTAGGTATTATGGAGAGGTATCGAAGTGGTCATAACGAGGCGGTCTTGAAAACCGTTTGTCCG
>OFMO01000441.1_pt1 | contig 34879 bp, 29 predicted proteins | sample 1541821 | NCBI WGS metagenome assembly OFMO01 (sample SAMN04209253, study PRJEB22552) | human gut metagenome | biome: gut; material: feces | host: Homo sapiens | place: USA: Oklahoma | reverse complement strand
GATAAATGACATTCAAAAAGTTATCTTTTGCTTGACAAAGGTCATTTCATAACAGTTGATGTTCATGCACCACACCGTTAATCGTTTCAGCCAAGTGACGTCTGCAATATTTATCCAATTCATCTGCTCTTTCTTTTGGAGTTACTTCTCCAAGGCAGGTGTGTGCTCTTTTTTTGTAAAACCCTCCATCCACTAAAATTGCTGTTCGAATATTGTCATAAACAATACTTTTTGATTCTTCTGGTTTCTTTTTCTTTCCCTTTTCCATATTTTTCAAGTTTCTCCAGTGTCAAGATATTTTAACTTTTCACCCAAAGGATTGTCCTTTATAGATGTAATACACGTTCTTTGATTTCTTGAGTTCTGCCTTGGTTCCAGAACTGTGTACCGATGTACCCGCACGTTCTTCTAGCAACGTTCATCTTATTCTGATCAGTATTGCCACAGTTTGGGCACTTCCAGATCAGCTTCTTATTTTCATCTTCCGTGATCTGAATTTCACCTGTATATCCACATACCTGGCAATAGTCACTCTTTGTATTCAATTCAGCATACATAATTGTATTGTAGATATGCTTCATTAACTGTAATACAGCCTGTATGTTATTCTGCATGTTAGGAACTTCAACATAGGAAATTGCCCCACCTGGAGATAATTCCTGAAATTTGCTTTCCTCTGTCAATTTATCAAATGCATTGATTTCTTCCGTTACGTGGATGTGATAAGAGTTTGTAATATAGTTCTTATCTGTAACGCCTTTAATGATGCCAAATCTTTCCTGCAGGCACTTTGCAAACTTGTATGTTGTAGATTCCATTGGTGTTCCATATACTGAGAAATCAATGTTTGTCTGCTGCTTCCACTTTGTACAGGCATCATTCAAATGCTTCATTACAGCCAGTCCGAACTTTTCACCTTCTGGTGTTGTATGAGATAAACCTGTCATATAGCGAACACATTCAGCCAGTCCACCATAGCCAAGAGAAATTGTAGAATATCCATTAAACAAAAGCTTATCAATTGTTTCACCCTTTTCAAGTCTAGCAATTGCACCATACTGCCACAGAATAGGAGCAACATCACTAGGTGTACCCTTCAAACGATCATGACGAATCATTAATGCCTTGTAGCAAAGATCAAGTCTTTCATCAAAGATCTTCCAGAATGCATTCATATCCTTCTTAGAAGAGCAGGCAACATCAACAAGGTTGATTGTTACAACACCTTGATTAAATCTGCCGTAATACTTATGCTTAGAAGATGAATTCATCGCATGTTCATTGTTTTCCCATCCATTTTCAGTAAAACGGTCAGGTGTAAGGAATGAACGGCATCCCATGCATGGATATACATCGCCCTTCAATTCTTTCATGATCTTAGCAGAAATATAGTCAGGAACCATTCTCTTTGCTGTACATTCAGCAGCGAGCTTTGTCAGGTAGTAATACTTAGAATCGTTATAAATATTATCTTCATCTAAGCAATAAATGAGTTTAGGGAATGCTGGAGTAATATAAACACCTTTTTCATTCTTAACACCCTGCATTCTCTGCTTGAGCATTTCTTCGATAATCAAAGCAAGATCGTCTCTTGTCTGACCTTCAGCAACTTCATCCAGATACATGAATACAGTAACGAAAGGAGCCTGTCCATTTGTTGTCATCAATGTAATGATCTGATACTGAATTGTCTGTACACCAGTTGTGACTTCACGCTTCACTCTTTCTTCAGCAATTGTATTGATCTTGTCTTCACTGATTTCTACACCAGCTGCTTCCATTTCTGCCTTTACAGACTTTCTATATTTCTGTCTGGAAATATCTACGAATGGTGCAAGATGAGAAAGTGTGATTGTCTGACCGCCATACTGGTTAGATGCTACCTGTGCAATGATCTGTGTTGCGATATTGCAGGCAGTTGCAAAGCTATGTGGCTTATCAATATGTGTGCCTGAAATCACTGTTCCGTTCTGCAGCATATCTTCCAGATTCACTAAACAACAGTTATACATCGGCTGTGCAAAATAGTCAGAATCATGGAAATGAATGATTCCCTTTTCATGTGCATCCCAGATTTCCTTAGGTAGCAGGAATCTTCTTGTAATATCCTTAGAAACTTCACCAGCCATATAGTCACGCTGTGTTGAGTTTACAGTTGGATTCTTATTAGAATTTTCCTGCATAGCTTCTTCGTTATTACGACCCAGCAAAGAAAGAATCTTCTTGTCGGTTGTGTTGGCTTTACGAACAAGTGCTCTTTCATAACGATATGTAATATAGTTATGTGCCACTGTATATGCACCTTCTGCCATTAATTCATTTTCAACAAGATCCTGAATTTCTTCCACAGAAATACTACGTGCAATTTCATTACACTTCTGAATGACGCGATTTGTGATTTCAGTAATCTTATCTTCTGAAATCTGTCTGTTTTCCTGCGTAGCCTGATTTGCTTTTTCTATTGCTAAAAGTATCTTATCCGCATCAAAAGATACTTCTTCTCCACTTCTTTTAATTACATTCATAATTGCCCTCTTCCAAGAATTCTAAATAGTTGGATTTCCAACTATTTATGTTATCCTTCAATAGGATACTGTTTTTTAGATATGATTTCAACCAAAACACTCAAGATTTCTGTCGTTTTCATTAGTTATTTTGTTCACAATTTAATTTGTTTCATACAAATTGAAGAAAGTCCCTAGAATTAGGGACTTTCAGATTTTCATATTTTCACAAATTTCCATTTGACAAAAATCAAAGTATAGTTGCTGAGGATGATACTTCACATCTTTCTTCAACAAAGCATTCAACTTTTCTTCAAAATCTACTTTCTCTTTCACTTCTGTCTTTAAACTAGAAAAATATTCTTCAATTTCTTCATTACTCATAAAAAATCCTCCTATATTACTATTCACAGAAAATAAGAGGATTCCCTGAATTATTTATTCAAAAATTGTTCCAGTGCATGCAGTTGTGATAATGCCTGTCTTCTTCCTAAATCATATACACGTTTATATTCTTTCGGATCTCTACATACACTTGGAATATTCAAAGCTTCTGGAGGTCGAATCACAAAGATTTCCCCTTTTGCTTCTTTTTCAAGTATTTCATCAATACACGCATTGTATTCTTCATAACGATGAAGAAGCTTTTCCAATAACAATGGATATTTTGCTAAAGCTACTTTCATCAACTTCTGCATATTAGAAGAATATGGCTGTTTACGGTAGCCAAATGGCTGTGTCAGTACCACAACATTCTTTGTATAGCCAATGGATTCAAAATAGCGTAATGGTATAGAATCACTGATTCCACCATCCAATAGTTCATATCCATCAACTTTTACGCATCTCGATACCATTGGCATAGACGCAGAACCCTGAATCCAAAGAAGATCATTTTTTGTTCCATCCGTACATTTATGATATACAGGACGAGCAGTCTTCACATCCGTTGCAACACAATAGAACGCCATTGGATTCTTTTCAAACGTTTCACTATCCCATAAATCCAGATGATATGGAAGCATATTATAGTTAAACTTTGTTGAAAATAAGTTTCCTGTTAACAATAGAGAAAAAATCGATGCATGTCGTTTATCTCTACAATATGCCATGTTATAACGCAAAACTCTTCCAATCTGTTTTGATTTGATATTACATCCAAAAGCAGCACCAGCACTCACACCGATTGCACCATCAAAACAGATATCATTGACCATAAAAACGTCTAGAACACCTGCCGTGAATAAGCCACGCATTGCTCCACCTTCTAATATTAATCCTGTTTTCATGGTAACTATTTTATCACTTTTTATAACAGTGTGAACTATTCAAAGTAATCTTTCATTGTTTTATCTTGACCAAGCTTGTTAAAGTCACTGATAAAATCATTTACTGCACCATCAATCGCAAGATTCTTCACAAATCCATCAATAACATCTGGAGCACATGTGGATGAATAAACACCATATTCACATAACTCAAGAACCTGCTGGCTGTTTTTAAAGGAAGCTGCAAGTACACCACAGTCCATATGATTATTCACTAAGATATCATGAATCTGCTTCGTCACATAAATTCCATCATATCCCATATTATCAATACGATTCACATATGGTGCAACATAGCTTGCACCAGCCTTTGCGGCTAGATACGCCTGCATTGGTGTATACACAACTGTTCCACATGTTGGAATCCCCTTTTGCTTCAATATACGGATTGCTTTAAATCCTTCCGGAATACAAGGAATCTTAACAACTGTATTCTTTCCTAATACACGTACAATTGCTTCAGCATCTTTTACCATGCCTTCAGCATCTGTTGGAATTGCCTGTGCAAATAAGATACCGTCTTCTCCGATGATTTCTCTAATTTCTTTTAGAACTTCTTCTGGATTTCTGTTCTGTTTGCTTAAAATAGAAGGATTTGTGGTAACACCATCAATTGGGTATAGATCACACAATCTTTTAATTGCTTCAATATTTGCATCATCAATAAATAATTTCATTTTCCTTATCTCCTATAATGTCTGTTCACTTCTACCGATAATATCATCCTGTGTCTTTTTACTCAGCACATTAAAGAATGCTGAATATCCCGCAACACGGACAATGAGATCCGTATGCTTTTCAGGATGCTTCTGTGCATCAAGCAACGTTTCTTTGGAAACGATATTGTACTGTACATGATATCCATGCAGACGATTAAAGAATGCACGAATCAACATTTCAAGCTTCTGTTTATTTTCTTCTGACTGCAGCATTGTCGGTGTCATTTTCTGATTCAGCAGTACACCACCTGTAATCTTTTCTGTAGGCAATTTAGAAACAGTCTTAAATACAGCTGTTGGACCATTCTTATCACAGTTATGTGCTGGTGAACATCCTTCTGCAAGTGGCTCCCATGCCTTTCTGCCATCTGGTGTAGCAAACGTTGACATGCCTTGACCAACATTTGCGGAAATGGAAGATGTACCGCCATAGCGAATACCACCAATCGGACCTCTATGGAATCTTGTATTTGGATACTTCTTGATTTCATCAAGGTAGGAATCATACGCTTCTACAACAAGCATATCTACATCATCATTATCATTTCCATACTTTGGTGCATCATGGATCAGCATCTTTTGGATCTTTTGACTTTCTTCTGATTTGAAATCATCTATAATTGCATCCCAAAGCTGCTTTTGTGTTATTTTCTTTTCATCATAGACAATGGTTTTGATTGCACTTAAAGAATCCGCCATATTGGCAATTCCCACCTGCAATCCAGAGATGAAATCATAGACCGCACCACCTTCTTTAATAGTCTTTCCTCTAGCAATACAGTCATCCGTCAAGCAGGAACATAAGATATCAGGTACATCTCTTTCACTAGCCTTATCAATTGCATTTTCAACAATAACAGAATATCTCGTCATTTCACGTACTGTCTTATCCCATGCATCAAGCAATTCATCATATGTCTTGAAATCTTCAAATTTTCCATATCCTTTTGTAAATCTCTTTCCACTTGTCAAGTCAACGCCATCATTCATCGCGCATAACAATACACGTGGGAAATTGATATAAGACATTCCAGTACAGCGATAACCCCACTTGCCAGGCACTGCCGTTTCAACACATCCAATCGCACTGTAGTTGTAGGCATCCTCTTCTTTGACACCCCAGTGAATAAAAGATGGAATAATAACTTCATCATTATTGAATGCAGGCATGCCAAATCCAAGCTTTACAACTTCAATACATTCATCAAAGAAATGATGATTTAAGTTTGCATGATAGCGCACAGTTAAGTTTGGCTGTGTCAGTCTTGTCTGTGCGACAGATCTTAACACAAGGAAAGACAAATCATTGACCGCATCTTTATGATCTGTTGTCTGACCGCCAATTGTTACATTCTGATACATTGGAGATCCTGCAGAAGATAATGTATGTGCCTGAGAACGTACTTTATTGATTGTCAATGTCTTAATCCACAGACAGTCTAACAGCTCAAGCACTTCTTCATCTGTAATCTTTCCTTCACGATGATCCTTTTCATAGTATGGATACATGTATTGATCAAATCTACCATAAGATAAAGAATGACCATTACTTTCAATCTGTAAAATCAATTGAATGAACCAGACAGATTGAATTGCTTCATAGAAGGAATGTGCTGGCTGGTAAGGAACGTTTGTACAGATTTCTGCTATCTTTAATAACTCTTCTTTTCTACATTCATCTACTGTCATAGAAGCAAGTTCTTTTGCCTTTGTGGCATAGCGTAATGCAAATGTATGTACCGCATCAATCACAATAAGAACTGCTTTATAGAATACATACTTATCTATCGCATCAATGTCTGTTAAATCCAGTTCTTCCAGTTGTTTCTTTACTCTTGCTTCATACCCTGCAAGACCTTCTTTCAACACTCTTTGATAGTTAACTGCCAAGTGTGCATCACCCGCATTCAGCTTTCCTTCCATGCCAAATACACCAGTTTCCATAAATACAGATACTTCTTCAGGAAGCAGTGCTTCGCCTCTAGCACGAAGATTATTATTTTCCCAGAATGGTGCAATTTCTCTTAGCTGTTGTTTTGTTTCTTCTGTAATATAGAAAACATCACCATCTCTTTTTTCAAACAGATCTAATTCATCCATGATGAATTTCATTGTATATTCAGGAAACACAGGTGCATTTCGATTCTTTGTTGCCTGATTACCAGCAATCAATGTATTGTTTTCAATATAGATTGTCTGATTTTCCAGGATTTCTTTTAACATCAAGGCACGCAGCATGACACGTGGCTGATTTTGGTGTTTTTTGTATACGTCTGTTACCAGTACTGCTCTTTCTGCATCAACATAAGGCTTTTCATTTAAAACTTCATTTCGAAAGCATTGCATTCTTTCACTTAATTTTCCAAAGTGTTCTACGTTTTCCATCATTACCTCTTTCATTCGTAAGTTTCATTACGTATCTCCATAACAAATATACCAATATATTCAGTGATAATCAATGTATTTCTACGTTTTAAATAAAACATAGTTTCATTCGTAAGTTTTATATTTCATTTTCAGTATTTTAATGTTACGATATTGTTGAGGTTAATTATGAAAGCAAATAGAGAACAGACAGGTGTTGTATTCAACATCCAGAAATTCAGTGTCAATGACGGTCCAGGGATTCGAACCGTTGTATTTTTTAAGGGATGCCCTCTAAGATGTCAATGGTGTTCCAATCCGGAAAGTCAATCAACTAAAGTACAGATATTATGGGATACAAAAAAATGCGTACATTGTCTGCATTGTATTGATACATGTAAACAAAACGCAGTCAGAGAAGTAAACAATGAAATTCACATCGATCACAAAACATGCATTGGGTGTCTAGAATGTGAACAAGAATGTCCACAAAATGCTCTTAAGCATGAGGGTGATACAAAAACTGTCCAGCAAGTCTTAAATATTGTAAAGCAAGATGAAGTATTCTATGAAGAGAGTGGCGGCGGCATTACTTTGAGTGGCGGTGAATTACTTATGCAGAGTGAATTTGCCTGCGAACTATTAAAAGCATGCAAAGAAGAAAATATTCATACAGCGTGCGAAACAACTGGATTTGCATCACCTGATGTATTTTTAAAAGTCATTGAGAATATTGATTATGTATTGCTTGATATGAAGCATTGGGATACACAAAAACACAAAGAATATACAGGTGTAGAAAATACACTGATCAAAGAAAATATCAAACAGGCAATCGCTTCAGGAAAAACAGTACTTCCTAGAATTCCTGTCATTCCAGGATTCAATGATTCTTTACATGATGCAGAAATGTTTTCTCAGCAGTTCAAAGAACTCGGCATTCAAAGAGTGCAATTACTGCCATTCCATCAGTTCGGAGAAAACAAGTATTCACTTCTCAACAAAGAATACGCATATCGCAATACAACAGCTCTGCATAAAGAAGATCTCATCCCATATCAGAACATATTCTTAGCACATGGAATTGAAGCGTTCTTTTAAGGAGAACTTATGAAAAACAATCGTACAAACAAAATCCTTGAAATCTTATCAACACAGGAAAAAGCAGATGTTGTTTCCTTGGCAGAAATCTGTCATGTATCACAGGTAACGATGCGAAAAGATCTGGATGGATTAGAAGATCTTGGTCTTGTGAAAAGAATGCATGGATACGCAATGATCAATAATACAGATGATCTTAGAGGCAGACTATCCTATCATTATGAAGAAAAAAGACAGATTGCCTATGAAGCAAGTAAGCTTGTCAATGATAATGATACGATCATGATTGAAAATGGAAGCTGTTGTGCACTATTAGCATCCATCATCGCAAAAGAAAAAAAGAACGTTACAATCATTACAAACAGTGCTTATATTGCTGACTTTATCAGAGAAGAAGATGTAAATATTATTCTTTTGGGTGGTATCTATCAAAAAGATTCACAATGTACCGTAGGAGCAATGATTGAAACAAATGCATCCTTCTTCCATGTACACTACTTCTTTATTGGTACTGATGGCTATTCCTCAAAAACAGGATTCACAAATAAAGATACAATGCGTGCAGAAGCAGTGAAAAGCATGGCAAAGGCCGCAGATGAAATCATTGTTGTCAGTGAAAGTGAGAAATTCAATCATGTTGGTACCGTATCTATGAATCTCAACAATAAAATCACTGTTGTTTCTGATAACAAACTCACACAGGAAATGAAAAATACATTTATAAAAGATGGCATTCAAATTATTCAGGGAGAAATATTATGCAGAAACTAGTTATCGCATTTATCGCAAACGGAAAAAGTACAAACCGTTACCACCTGCCATTCGTTCTACAAAGAAAAGATAAAATCAAAGTCAAAAAAATCTATGCAAGAAATCTAGATAAACATGAATGGCAAAGAATTGATGGAATTACATACACAGATAATATTCATGATTTATATGATGATCCTGAAATCAATACCATTGTTATTTCTACACCGGCATCTTCTCATTACAGTTATGTCAAAGAAGTTTTAAATGCCGAAAAAAACTGCATTTGTGAAAAACCATTCATGGAAACAGTGCAGGAAGCAAAAGAATGTTTTACCCTTGCAAGACAAAAAGGTTTGATTCTAGAGTGCTATCAGAATCGTAGATTTGATTCCGATTTCTTGACAGTACAGAAAGTCATAGAATCCAATAAATTAGGCGAACTGTTAGAAATTGAAATGGGATTTGACTATTACCGGCCAGAAACACCTGAAGCTGTACATACATTTTCAAGATTGAATTCTTACTGGTATGGTCATGCCTGTCATACGCTGGATCAGATTATTTCATATTTTGGTAAACCAGATCATGTGCATTATGATGTCAGACAACTCTTAGGCACAGGCAGAATGAACGACTATTTTGATGTAGATCTGTATTATGGAAATCTCAAGATTTCTGATCGTTCTTCTTATTTCCGTGTGAAAGAAAGACCTGGCTTTACTGTCTATGGAAAAAAGGATGCTTCATCAAATACACAAAAGATCTGCAGGAAAGAGATCTCAAACATTTCTATATGCCAGACAACAAAGACTTTGGTCTAGATACCCCTGAAGAATACGGAACATTGATGTACTATGATGAAAACAATGTCTATCACGAAGAAAAAGTCATCTCAGAACGAGGTGACTATGGGAGATATTATGATGCATTCTATGATACGATCATGCACCAGGCACCGCCACTTGTTACGGAAGAACAGACACTCTTACAATTAGAGATGCTAGAAGAAGGTATCAAAAACTTAAAGTAATCCTAGAAGCAACCACATTGCTTCTTTTTCATACGATACGATATGGAAAATCACTTTGTGGTATATCATTTAACTGTGACAAACACTGCACAATCAACGCATGATCCCTTCCTTCATGCATACCACTTGTAACAATTGCATAGCGCAAAACACCATTTTCAAAGATTGGAAAAGCACCTGCAGATAAGCAATATTCTGGAAAGGATAAATCAGAATATGTTCCATGCAGTTCATGTTCAACATATGCATAAAAACTGGAATGCATTGTTTTCAACATCACATTTCTTTTTCCTGTAATATATAAAACATTCTTTTCCTTTCCTTCTGGAATATATTCATACACAACTGCATTCTTTACTTCATCATAAATTCGAACATATGCTGTACGATCATACGCTTTCTGATTTTCCTTTAAAAGATTTCCTAAGCGTTCAACATTTTTTTCTTGCAAGTGATATTGCTTCTCTTCTTTTTCTAATAGAAGCAATGTTTTTTCATCATACGATAAACTCTTCTGGATCATTTCCATAATTTCTGTACAACGTAAAGATGCCGCATGTGATATATGATCATTTTCTATATTTCCCTTTTTACAGCAATCAACAAATGCTTTGATTTCGCCATAGAAATCATCCACAACATACGGAATTTCTATTTCATCTACAACATCTGTTGTGACTGTCATCTGGAATGCGCGATGCAGTGGTCGTACAACAATTGTTCCTTTTGTCCCTTTGATTGTAACAATCTTTTCCTTTTCACGATCCATTCCACATTCCATCACACATGCAATATCACCACTTTGCATATATGCACATGTATACAGATTCACACGATTCTTAACATTTGCATATACATGTTTCAATATCATATCTTCTTTAGTAAAATCTTCAATCCAGGAAATACAATAGATTCCTAAATCACTCAGGCACCCTAAAGAAGCAGGATCACCTAAATAAGAGTTCTCTATTGCATCTATACTTGCTGCATTACAGAACGAGGTATTGATTTTTGTAATCTTGCCTATTCTATCTTCATTAATAACTTCTTTCACTTTTTCATAGAGTGGTGTAAAACGACATTTCATTGCTTCCATAAACAGGCAATGATTTTCTTTTGTACAGTGAATCACAGACTGCATTTCTTCTGCACTTAAGCATGCTGGTTTTTCAACAAGCACTGCTTTATGTGCCTGCAGACATTTCATGATCCATGCATAATGAAACTGATGCGGGGTAGAAATATACACAGCTTCTACATGAGGATCATTCACAATCGCATCGAAACTACCATATGCTTTAAGCGCATGGTGTTCCTTTTGAAATATTTCTGCTTTTTGCAGTGTGCGACAGCTGACTGCCTGCAATGTACATCCTTCTACATGTTTTAAGCTGGATGCAAAACGATGTGCAATTCTTCCTGCACCAATAATTCCCCACTTCATATCTTGATCATACGATATCCAACACCTATATGTGTCTGAATATACTGCACTCCATTTGTATTCTTTTCAATTTTCTTACGCAGCGTAGCCATAAACACACGTAAAGAAGCAATATCATTTTCATTTGCACTGCCCCAGATACTTTGTGTGATATATGTATGCGTCAATACTTTTCCTATATTTTTAGAAAGCAATGTCAATAATTTGAATTCAATCGGTGTCAGATGCAGTTCTTCTCCATTCAGATAGCAACATCCACTCACATAATCAATCTTCAATTGTCCATTTTCAAAGACAGAATCCTGATTCATCTTTTCATTTTGGATAAATGACAGTCTTCTTTGTGTCACTCTTAATCTTGCAAGCAATTCTTCAACAGAAAAAGGCTTTGTTAAATAATCATCTGCCCCTGCATCTAATGCCTGAATCTTATCATCATCTTCACTTCTAGCAGAAATAACAATGATTGGCATCAAAGAAAAACTGCGTACCTTCTGTATGACTTCAATTCCATCCATATCTGGTAAACCAAGATCCAGTAAAATAACATCTGGATTATGTGTAGATGCTTCAAGCAAAGCACTGTTGCCGTTATATGCAGATAAATACTTATACTCATGTGCCTTTAAAGTTGTCGTAATGAGATTTCGAATGGAAGCATCATCTTCTACAACTAAAACATTCAATTTATTCGCCATTGATCTTCACCTCACTTAAAGGTAATGTAAATCTAAAATCACATCCATGTGGTTCAGCATCGTAAATACCAATTTCTCCATGATGTGCTTCAATGATTGATTTACATAAAGCTAAACCAAGTCCAAGAGACCTGCCTGTAGAATCATTCTGTTTTTCTCCTGTATAGAACATTTCAAAGATATGTTCTTTATTCACATCTTTGATTCCTGGTCCATTATCTATAATATCTACTTGTGCAACATGTTCAAGCTTTTTCACACGGATCAATATCGTAGATCCTGCTTCTGTATATTTAATTGCATTATTGATAATATTCACAATGACCTGAATGATCAATCTAGCATCAATATAGACAAGCATAAATTCATCATCCATCTGCTTTTCAATATGATGTTCCTGACTCTTTCGATCAATATGCTTCAAAGCTTCACTCATTACATCATCTAACAGCTGATCCGAAAAATTCAATTGAATTCTGCCTTCATCAAACCTTGTAATCGACAAAAGATTCTCAACAACCTGCTTCAGCCACTCACTATCATCATAGATATCAGAAAAGATCTGCTTCCTGGCCGCATCATCCAATTCCTGATAACTATCCATCAAGATACTTGCACCACCAGAAATAGAAGTTAATGGTGTTCTAAGATCATGAGAAATCGTTCTCAATAAATTTGAACGCAGCTGTTCATTTTTCGCAACAAGGGCAGCCTGTTCTTTTTCTCTTTTGATTCTCTCATTATCTAAAGCAAGTGCACATTCCCCTAAAATAGATAATGCAATGGAACTTTCATGCGGATTGATTGGTGTATCTTCCTGAATGATACCAATGACTCCATAGACAATTTCATTCATACGAATGGATAAATACAGCGTATCACGATTCGTTTTCTGTTTATGGTTTTCAAATACCCACTGTACTGCTTCTTCGTCTTCTTTGCTTAACTGTTCATATGCAAATGTACGATCTGGATAATACATGTGGATATGTTCATGATCATCATCTTTAGAAATTGCTAAAACTTTACGATTCAAAAGACGTGATAGCTGCTGAGCACATAATAGAATGATCTGTTTTGGATCATCTGTATTTTCAAGCAGCTTATCGGTATCAAACAGCACTTTTGTACGATAGGCATCACTTGCCAGCAATCTAGCATCCTGTTTCAGTTTAGAAGCAGATGAACCAGTAATAATACCAGCAATCAACATGATTAAAAACGTTACAGGATATCCCGGAGCATATGCATGTAACGTCATAACAGGTTCAGTAAAGAAATAATTAAATGCGATAACACTTAAAACAGATGAAATAATACAGCTTGTATAGTTTGTACAAATCAAAGCTGTTAAAAGAACACCTAGAATATACAGTGTAATGATATTAGAATCTGTAAATCCAAGATGTTGAAAACAAATACCAATTCCCGTCACAAGAAGCAGTATCAGTCCCATCGGAAGAATATCTGAGGATTTCGGCATGATATCCTGATGCATGATATAATTTCCTTTCCGATACATATCTAGATTGCTTTGATCAGGGATAATATAAATATCAATATTTTTAGACAGTTCAATCAAACGATCTGTCACGGTCTGTTTGGGAAAAAACATCCGTTTGTGATTGTCACTTCTGCCAATGACGATTTTTGTTACACGGGAAGCTCTTGCATATTCACTGATCAATACAGGTACATCATCTCCCTGAATCTGTACAATTTCTGCGCCAAGACTTTTTGCAAGTGCAGTATGAGCAGATAATCGTTTTACATCATCTTCTTTCATATGAGATGCAGATGATGTTTGAATATATAAAGCTGTAAGAGGACAATGAAAAGCCTTGGCTAAAGCACTTGAGCTATAGATCAGTTTTTCATTTGTGAAGGATGATGATAAACATACGAGAATATGTTCTTGTGATGTTGTTTTGTATCTATTTTCCTGCATTCTTCTTCCTCTGCATTATCATAGCATGTTTTTTCTTTTGTGCTGAATTCATATTTTTCTGGATGTCTTATTTCATCTAAAAATCTAGAAAAGTAATGATTCACCACAAAGCTAAGCAATGCAATATAAACAATCAACAAAATAACCCAGATCATATTAATTACGCTTTCTGTTTTTTAAAGCATTTTTCAAGATTTCTGTAATCTCCTAGAACAAGAATTGTGGAATTTTTTTCAAATGTTGTATCTGGTGTTAAATTGACAGTCAATTTACCATTACTCTTGATACCAAGAATATTTAAATGGAACTTTTTACGAATATCCAATTCTGAAATTGTTTTTCCAAGCCATTCCTCTGGTACTTCTGTTTCAAATACACCATGTTCTGCATCCAATTCCATATAGTCAAAGATATGATCAGCAGCGTATCTGATTGCTGTCCATTTTGCCATCTGTCTTTCAGGATATACAACATGATCTGCACCATTTCTTTCCAGGAACTTTGCCTGTACATCTCTTTCTGCTCTAGAGATTACACACTTTGCACCAAGTTCTTTTAACTGATATGTTGTTTCAAGAGAATTCTGGAAGTTTCCACCAATTGTCACAAAACATACATCATAGTTTGCGATACCTAAAGATTTCAGGAAATCTCTATTTGTACTATCTCCAATCACAGCACTTGTAACATAGTCAATACATTCATTGACTTTATCTTCTGCTTTATCTACCGCCATGATCTGATATCCCATTTCATTTAAATGAATTGCAACGTGTCTGCCAAATCTTCCTAAACCAATCAATAAAATATTCTTCATATTGTTTTCTCCTATCCTACCGTAACCATTTCTTCCGGCATTTTTTTATATACATGCTTGGATACACGCTTTGTTGCATAGATCAAAGTAAGTGTTCCAACTCTTCCTAAAAACATCAGCATCATTAACAATGTCTGTGATATATGTGAAAGCTTCGTAGTTAAAGATAATGTCAATCCAACTGTACCTGCAGCAGATGCTGTCTCAAACAAGCAATCTGACAATATAAATCCATCATGGATGGAAATAAACATTGCTACAACAAAGAACATCGTTAGATACATAACAAAGATCGTCATTGCCTGTCGTAATACAGCAATCGTAAATCTTCGATCAAACAGATCCGTTTCATCTTTCTGATTGAATACAGAGAAAGCTGTTGTAACAATGATGACAAATGTTGTAATCTTCATACCACCTGCAGTTGAACTAGGTGAAGCACCAATCAGCATCAATATTGTCATAACACCTTTTGATGCTGATGACATCTTCGTCAGATCTACTGTATTAAATCCAGCAGTACGTGTTGTTACCGACTGAAACAAAGAAGCAAGAATTCTTTCTTTCAAAGGCAGTGTTTGAAAATCCACAAAGAAGAATAAGACCGCAGGTAATACAACCAGGAAGAATGTTGTAATTAAAACAATCTTTGACTGTAAACGATATTTCTTGAAGTGATATGTATGATGATAAATATCATCCCATGTTAGAAAACCAATACCGCCAATCATGATAAGAAGCATGATAACAACATTCACAACAGTATCATTTTGAAATCCAACCAGAGAAGGAAACATGTTATTCTTTGTTCCTAAGATATCAAATCCTGCATTACAGAACGCACTGATAGAATGAAACACAGACATCCATATCCCCTCTAGTCCATAAAGTGGAATAAAGCGTGGCATTAATAGAAGTGCACCAATCCCTTCAATCGTAAATGTTCCTAATACAATAAATCGTGTTAAACGAACAATACCTCCTACGTATGGCGCAGAAATTGAACTTTGCATCGTACTTCTAGACATCAGATTGATCCTTCTTCCAGAAAGGATTGCAAATGCAACCGCAATCGTAATAACACCCAGACCACCAATCTGAATCAGAAGAATAATGATCATCTGACCAAACGTAGACCAGTAACTGCCTGTATCCTTTACCACAAGTCCCGTTACACATACTGCAGATACTGCAGTAAATGCAGCATCATGGAAACTAGTAACGATTCTCTGCTTTGTAGAGATTGGCAGCATTAATAACAATGTACCCATCAATATGACACCAATGAATCCCATAATGATCCACTGGAATGTTGTAATATGAATTCTTCTATGACGTAAACCCTTTGGCATAGACACTCCTTTCATGCTTCTATATTAGGTTTCATTATTTAAAGAATGTATTAAAGAATGTTAAAACGTATAAAGATTGTATAAAGATTTCTTTTATACACAAAAAAAAGACAAGACCTAAGCCTTATCTTTCATTTGATTATTCACTGATTTTCTTTTCGTCTTCTGCAATAGAAGCTTCCAGCTTATCCATTTCGTTTTCTTTCAAGTGAAGTTCTCTTTCGAAATCTTCCTTCATATTAGGATTTGGAGCGATTTCAATTCTGAACTGAAGATCTTCAATCTTCTTCTTGAGACTTTCAAGTTCATTCTTCTTACGATCAATGATGTTCTGGATCTTCTTTAAAGATTCGCTCTTTTTAGCAGACCAGAATACTTCCTTAGCTTCATTGAATGCATCCCAAAGAGCATCGTTCTTTTCTTTTCCAGAATATCCAGCAGCTCTCCATTCCTTATCCAATTCCTTCATACGGTTTGTTGTGTCAAAACCATAATCCTTCTTGTCAGAAATTTCCTTAGCTTCTGCAATGAGCTTTTCCTTTGTCTGAATAGATTCTTCCCACTTTGCACTTCTTTCAGCGAAGAATGCATTACGAGCAGCATTGAATTCCTTACGGATACTAGAGAACTGTGCCCACAATTCATCATCTACATCCTTGCCAGAATTACCAGCAGCCTTCCATTCATCAAATAACTTAGCAAGTTCATCACCAGCATTCTTCCAGTTCTTAACATTTGCTGTGTGCTTCTTAGCTTCTGCAATAATTGCTTCCTTCTTTTCCTTAGCCTGTGCCATTCTTTCATCACGTGTAGCATTGTATTCTCTCTGCTTGTCACGTAATTCACGTTCAATTTTGTTTAATGCAGAACGCATTGCACGATCAGCTTCTTCACCAGCAGAACCAATTGCATAAAGTTCATCCTTCAGATCATTCAATACATTTCTAGCATCTTTGAAGTTTTCAGCATTCTTTAATTCTTCTGCCTTAGCAACGATTGCTTCTTTTTCTTCCTTGTTCTTCTTGATTTCTTCCATTCTTGGAGCGAATTCAGCATTAGCCTTGTCAAAACGAAGCTGGTATTCCTTTTCAACTGGTGTATCCCATGTTGGTAAAGCATTCCATTCGTTCTTTAAAGCTTCCATCTTTTCACTTGCATCTTCGCTGGAATATTCTCTTGAAAGAATTTCTGCGTTTCTAGCAAGTTCTCTTTTCTTGAGCATGTCATTTTCCATATCTTCTAATGCGTGATCTTCATGGTCAGTTCCATACTCTGTATTTCCACCTTCATCTTTAGAATGTGTCCAGGAATACATTCTATAATCACCATTTACTTCAATACCAAACCAACGGCCATGTCCGTCTTCTACACCCTCTTTAGGTGCACATGGATTTCCTTCAGCGTCTTTTGCGCCATAAAGAATTTCCACTACTTTGCCACCGAAAGTCTTATGTGGCTTTAGTTTTGTTTTCGCAAATGCATCATTAAATTCAGGTCTGTTCATAATTTCTCTTTTCCTCGTGTCCTTCACAATACTCATTATTCTACAACATTTTTTTCTACTTTGAAAACCGATAACATTCAAAAAGTGCTGATTTCATCGTATTTTTTTCGATTTTTCCATCTTTTTGAAAATTTATTCAGAATGATAACGGTTACATCACTTTTTTAAAAAACAAGAATGTTTTTTTCCATTCTTGTTAATCTGTTCTGAGTGCTTTCACTGGATCTAATTTTGCGGCTTTTCTAGAAGGAATAATTCCACCAGTCAAAGTTAATACAATACTTAATACAATCAGAATGATTGCTGCAGATATCGGCAATGATGCATTAACTAAAGTACTTCCAGTCAAGGAATGAATCAATGCATTGCCTGGAACAAGTAATACAAGTGTTATGCCAATTCCAAAGATTCCTGCCAAAGCTCCTGTAATGAATGTCTCTGCATTGAATACATTTGAAATATTGTGTTTTGAAGCTCCAATTGCGCGTAGAATCCCAATTTCCTTCTGTCTTTCCAGTACTGAAATATATGTAATGACACCAATCATAATGGAAGATACCACAAGTGAAATCGCTACAAAGGCAATCAATACATATGAAATGACATTCACAATATCCGTAACAGATGTCATCAACGTTCCAACAAGATCCGTGTATGTAATGACTTTGTCTTCATCTGCATTTTTCATTTCTTCATTATATGCATCTAGTATGTTGATGATTTCACTCTTGCTTTCAAAATCCTTTGGATAGATCACAATTGCGTTTGGATCCTTTACATCTGCGTATCCTAATGTAGATAAATTAGATTCTTTTGAAGAAGATGATAAAGACATCATACTCGCAAGTGCTGCCTGTAATTGTGATGCATCCATATTCATCTGGAATGCATTCGTAAATGCACTTGCATCAATGCTTAACGCATTCGGCAGCTGTCGAACCATCGCATTCATTGCCTGTGTAATGGAAGATGACATTGTCTGAATCAATGTAGATGTTTGTGTATTGACCATTTTTGAAGCACTGGAATATAAAGCATCTGTATCTACAAATACAGAAACAACCCCATTCAATGCATCCTGGCCTTCTTTTGTATTCAGATATGTAAAGAATGCATTTGTAAAGGTGTCTTGATCAAACGAACCACCATTCGCCATATATCCCGCAAGTAAATTCTTAACGATGCCATTCAGATCATCATCTGTAATCACAAGCTGCACACTTTGATATGTAGAATATACCGTATCATAGATTCTTTGTTTTGCTTCTTCAGTATTCAGATAATCCGTAAGAGAATCATGATTTTCATTCACAATTGTTGTATAAAGATCTTTTAAAGAAGATGTAATTGCTTCAGAAATCAATGCACTGTTTGTTTCATTCTTGCTGATTCTACTCATCGATTGCATCAGTATCTTTTTTGCTTCGCCACTTGTAAGATACTCTTCTAAAGGTTTCAAAGGATCACTGGTATCATTGTTTTCCATATATGTGCGATATGACTGTAAAAGATTCATGAATGCCTGTTGTGCTTCTTCTTGAGAAACCTGCTTCAAGCTTGAAGAAATCAATTCCTGAATCATTTGATCTGATACATTCACACTGCTAGATAAGCTGGAAACATCTAAATACTTTGATAGATCAATGTTAATTTTAGAAGAATCCATTTTAAATGCGTTTGCGAGTGCTGCTTCATCAACAGTAAATAAATGCTCTGTATCAAGTTCACTTGTTTCTTCTCCAAATGCTTTCCCCGTAAAGATGTTTTTATCTGGCTGTTCCAATTGCTTCTTCACGATTTCTGAATTTGATGCATATTGAATGATATGATCTACAAGATCACTTGAATAATAGATGCCAGAAGACAACATCTGAATATTGGCATCTTCTTTCGGTTTTACAACACCAACAATATTGATATCTTCAGCTTGATCAATCAGTTTTTTCATATACGCTTCATCATTACTCTTCGATGCATAAACCCCTAACGCATCATCATATGCATATGCATCACATGCATTGACAAGCTTTAAATGAATGCCAATAAAATCCTGATACTGATAGTCTTTACTTGTTGTTTTTACATCACTGCTCTCTTCATTCTGAAAGCTTTTAACAATCTTTTCTAATTCACTATAATCTTTAAGACCTAATGAATAGAGTGTCATATCTGTTAATGATCCATCTTTCGACAGCACAACAACAGCTTCATTATAATTCTGCGGCCATCTGCCTTCACTGACTTCATAGCTATCTCTATACAAAGAAGCATTCTTTGGAAGAGCACTAAAATCATTCATTGAAAACTGTGAAGAATACATGGAAGATGTTGGCGCAATGCCGCTGTTTGCCATTAAATTGTTTGGATTGACCTGCTTGATTCCATTTGTTGTATCAGGTAAATACAACTGTGGTTCAACATGATATTGATATTCAATGCTTCTTGCATATGTATCAATATCACTCTTTCCAGAATCAAAATATGTCTTTAAAGACGCAAGATCATTTTGACTCATTCCAGAAAACATATTACTCACAACATCGATTTCATTCACTTCACCAGATTTTTCTTTCGTATGTGCTTCTGCCATATTCCCCATCATACTCGTCATAGAGAAAGCAGATTTATCAATTTCTAAAGGATATTCTGATAAAGTTTCCTGTTCTGTATTTTGAATATACGCGTTGACACCATTGGATAATGACATAATCAAGGCAATTCCAATGATACCAATGGATCCCGCAAACGAAACAAGAATTGTTCTAGCTTTTTTCGTCATCAGATTATTTAAAGAAAGAGACAGCGCAGTCAAAGATGACATCGATGATTTCCCAAGATTTTTATGTACAGCAGGCAACGGCTTTTCTTCTATCACATATGGATTTGTATCAGATAAGATATGGCCGTCTTTTACATTTACAATACGATTTGCATAGCGATGTGCAAGTTCAGGATTGTGCGTTACCATGACCACAAGGCGATCTTTCGCAACTTCTTTCAACAGATCCATGACCTGTATAGATGTTTCTGAATCCAGTGCACCTGTAGGTTCATCCGCAAGAAGAATATCTGGATCATTGACCAAAGCTCTTGCCAAGGCAACTCTTTGCATCTGTCCGCCAGACATCTGATTCGGCTTTTTATGTATCTGTTCTTTTAGACCAACTTTTCCTAAAGCTTCAATTGCACGCTGCTTTCTTTCTTTTCTTGAAATACCAGAAATGGTTAAAGCAAGTTCCACATTCGCAAGAACCGTCTGATGTGGAATCAGGTTATATGACTGGAATACAAAACCAATCGTATGATTACGATAGGAATCCCAGTCACGGTCTTTATATTTTTTTGTAGAAATACCATTGATGACTAGATCTCCACTGTCATAGCGATCTAATCCACCAATAATATTCAATAGCGTTGTTTTACCAGATCCACTTGGTCCTAAAATTGCGACAAATTCATTGTCTCTTAAATTTAAAGATACATGATCCAATGCCTTCTGGATCAAATCTCCTGTCTTATACTGTTTTGATATATCTTTGATTTCTAACATATGTCATATATTATATTGAAATTTTCCAATTTATATTTATACAATCAGAACTGATTGACAATTTTTCTCATGTTTTTAAAATTAAATGCGTATGAAAAAGAACTTTAAAGTATTTGTAGCGGATGTTGATGGAACACTGCGTTCTAGAACTGTCCGTATCCCACAAAAAGAAACGATCCAGGCATTTGAGAAGATGCATCAGGAAGGAATGATAGTAGGAATTGCAAGTGGCAGACCCCTATGGCAAGGATTAAAAGATCATCACAAAGAATGGAAACTTTCTTTTCAATTTGATTTTCTGATTGGAATGAATGGTGGAGAAATCTGGGAAAAGTCAACAAACAAAACAACTCAGTATAATCCATTAACAGTGGAACAACTCAAAGCAATTGTGGAAACATTCAAAGATATGCAAGGAATCAACCCTTTTGTGTATCGTGACGGATATGAATTATCTAGATATATTGATGATGAAATCATTCAAAGTGGTTTAAGACACAGCTGTAAAGTAGAAGCTTGCACTTCCGATGCAGATCTCTATGCCGAGCCTACAGGAAAGATTCTATATCGCTGTGATTCCATTGCAATTGCGGATGAATTAGAACACTTAGGAAAGACAATACTTCCAAAAGAAATTGCCTGCTTCAAAACAAATGATACTTTGGTGGAATTGCAGAATGCATCTGTTACTAAAGGCAGTGGAATTACACATTTCTGTCATGAACACAACATTCCATTTTCTTCTGTGATTGCCTTTGGAGATGCAGAAAATGATATTGAAATGTTAAAGTGTGCTGGATGGTCTGTTTGTCTGAAAAATGGCATGGATGATGTCAAAGATATCACAGATGACATTACAGAATATACTTCCAGTGAAGATGGTGTTGGAAAATATTTACTAAAAAATATCCTATAGAAAAGAGCCGCGATTTGCGACTCTTTGTTTTTTTATATTTCTTCAGCTAATTCATAAATCAGCTGTTCAGTTTTTTCCCATCCTAGACATGGATCTGTAATGGATTTTCCATACACTGTTTCTTCAGGTTTCTGTGCACCATCAACAAGATAGCTTTCAATCATGACACCTTTAACAAGTTCACGAATTTCCTCACTGCATTTCATAGAATGAATGACATCCTTTGCAATACGGATCTGTTCCATAAATTTCTTGCCAGAATTGTTATGATTACAGTCAACAATAACTGCAGGATTTTCTAGATTAAACTGATGATATAAAGATTTTACTTCCATCAGATCTTCATAATGATAGTTAGAATGAGAATGATTATAACGATCCACATATCCTCTCATAATGACATGTGCTAATGGATTGCCTTCTGTTTCCACTTCCCATCCACGATATACAAATTTTTGTTTTACCTGTGCAGCAGAAATTGCATTCATCATAACACTCAGATCTCCACCAGTAGGATTCTTCATACCACATGGAATATCTACCCCGCTGGCAACGATACGATGCTGCTGATCTTCTACACTTCTAGCACCAATTGCAACATAGGCAAGTACATCATTTAAATATGCATAGTTATCAGGATAAAGCATTTCATCTGCACATGTAAAACCAGTCTGTTTAATTACATCAGAATGTAATTGACGAATAGCAATAATTCCTTTCAGCATATCTTCTTTTTTATGTGGATCTGGCTGATGGAACATTCCTTTATACCCAACACCCTTTGTACGAGGCTTGTTTGTATATACACGAGGAATCATCAAGATCTTGTCTTTCACTTTTTCCTGTACTCCAGCAAGTTTATTCATATATTCCAGTACTGCATCTTCACGATCTGCACTGCATGGACCAATGATCAATAAGAAACGATCATCTTTTCCAGTAAAAACATCTGCAATTTCCTTATCTCTTCTCTGTTTTGTTCGAATAATTTCTTCTGTTAATGGAAAAGCTTCTTTTAATTCTTCAGGTGAAGGAAGCTGTCTAATATATTTCATGTTGCTAGTCATATCTTTTTCCCCTATATTTCTCGTATATTATAACGAAATGTATTGAAACTTCATATCATTTCTTTTCAATATTTTTCCATTTATTTTCTTTTCCATATACAAATCCCTTTTTTTGTTACATGAATATTCTGTGAAAAAATTATGTTTCACTGTATAATAGCTTAAATGTAACCCTTTACATACAATTTATAAAAAGGAGAAATTCATATGAAAGAAAAATGTTATTTTCACGAAAATGAAGTGATTTTAAACTTCACTTCTGGTACATTAACTTCTTCCGCCCAATTACTAGACTCCCCTCTATTCAATATTTTTTTAAATCAATATTTAGATTATTTAGAAAATCATCGTAGAGACTTAAGAGAATTCTTGTACCAGAAAGACAATGACCGTGAACAGGTATTAACAAAGCTCAAAGGTACATTACGTTTACTGCTGTTGATTCATACAGAAACCGCAGACATTCCTTATCTAGAATTACCAGATATCATGGAAGAAGTGATTTCTGAAGGCTATCGCTACTGGACTTCACTGGATCGTTATTCTATTCTTTATTTACAGAACGCAGACAGCTACGCAACAAACGCATTCATGAATCTAGATCATGAAATCAATGAACTCGCAAGAAACTTCTATCGTACGGTAGAAGCAAAGATCACTGGAAGAAGAGACAACGTCTATAAACAGCTGGATGCTGGTACAAATGCATCTTTACTGATGCAGAAGTATGAATGGAATTGTCCATCTGCTTACGAAAAACTCAAAGACATTGCATTTGTTCATACGATTATGGTAAGAACTCCATTGATCATTCATACAAAATCAAATAAACGATCCAATGTATTTAAAGAAAATGATCATAATCCAATTGAAGATTTTAATGGCGATTCTGAAGACTGGTTCTGTTTTCCTTGTCTGATTGGTAAATTATTAGTGTATGCATATTTCCACAAAGACTATCTATCCAGCTGTGTTGGTACAACAGGATTATTCCAGCTGGCCAGGAGTGAAGACTGTCTTGGAAGAAAACCAGATGCAATCTTATTATTTGGTAATCATGATGACACAAAAGATACTGTCTTCTACTATGATGAAGAAAATGATATTTATATTGGTAAAACAAGTGCAAGTGAAGAAATCGATTACTTTGGCTACACAAAAAAATCATTATTAACATTGCATAATCTCGTTGCGATGAAACGTGGATGGCTGCCAATCCATGGTGCAATGGTGAATCTATATTTAAAGGATGGTTCAAAGCGTGGTTTATTGTTTATGGGTGATTCTGGTGCTGGTAAATCTGAAACACTAGAAGCTCTAAGTCATCTTGCATCTGATATCATTGATCATCAGGAAACTGTATTTGATGATATGGGTAGTGTTCATATTGATCAAAATGGTCGCTTAAAAGCAGAAGGTACAGAAATTGGTGCCTTTGTCAGACTGGATGATCTAGAAAAAGCAACTGCATATAAAGATCTGCATCGTTCTATTTTCTTTAACCCCGAAAAGAAAAATGCAAGAGTTGTCGTTCCTGCAGGGAACTACAAACTTATTACACAAGACCATGATATTGACTGCTTTATTTACGCAAACAACTATACAGATCAAAGAGGCATGCACCTATTCAAGGATGAAGAAGAAGCAAAAACTACATTTATTGAAGGAAAACGTTTTGCATTAGGGACAACACAGGAAACAGGATTGTCAAAAACATTCTTCGCCAATCCATTTGGACCAATGCAGAAGCAAAAAGAATGTTCCACTTTAATTAATCAGGTTTTTGATAAACTGTTTGAACAACAGATTCCTGTTGGAGAAGTATACACGTGTCTTGGTCTTCCTGATAAAGGAGATCATGGAATTAATGAAGGTGCAAAAGCATTACTAGATTTCGTTGTAAACAAAAAATAAATGGCATTCCATTTGGAACGCCATCTTTTTTATTTGTTGTAGTTGAATTTGAATACAGCACATCCATATGCTGGTAATGGGTAAGAAATATGATATTTTTTTCCATCACATTCGCCCTTTTTCGCTCTCAATGATTTCTTTTCCGTGACAAGTCCATGTTCATCCAATACTAGTGAATATGTACCTGCATTTGGAACACCCACCATATAGTCATCTCTCTCTACTGGTGTAAAGTTGATCACAAATAAGAGTGCATTCTTTCCAGTGCTGTCTTTTCTGATAAAGGAGAAAATACTACGTTCTCTATCATCTGCATTTACCCATTCAAAGCCATCCCACGAATCATCAAGTGCATACATCGCCGGAAATTTCTTATAGACATGTAATAAATCTCTAACAAAATCCTGCAGGTCTTTATTGAGAGGATTATCACATTCCCACCAGTCGAGCTGTACTTTTTCATTCCATTCATGTGCCTGTCCAAAGTCTTGTCCCATAAACAATAACTTCTTTCCCGCATGACCAAACATAAATAGATAACCTGCCTTTAGATTCTTGAATTTATCTTCAAGTAATCCAGGCATCTTGTTGATCATAGAACACTTCAAATGCACAACTTCATCATGAGACAATACAAGAATAAACTTTTCACTTGTTGCATAAGACATGCCAAATGTCATCTTGTTATGATTGTCTTTTCTAAAGTATGGATCTAATTTCATATAATCTAAGAAATCATGCATCCATCCCATATTCCATTTATATGTAAAGCCAAGTCCATCGTGTTCTGGTGCTTCTGTAATCTTAGGCCATGCGGTAGATTCTTCTGCAATAATGATTGTTCCATCTTTTCTGCCACGAATAACACTGTTTAAATGCTTGAAGAATTCAATGGCATCTAAATTACCATTTCCACCATATTTATTTGGTACCCATTCACCGTCTTTTCTACCATAGTCAAGATATAACATAGAAGCAACCGCATCTACTCTTAATCCATCAATATGATATTCATCAAACCAGTACAATGCATTGCCAATCAAGAAGTTTTTCACTTCATTCTTAGAATAGTTAAAGATCTTTGTACCCCAGTCTGGATGTTCACCCATTCTAGGATCTGCATATTCATATGTTGGTGTACCATCGAAATCAGCTAAACCAAATGCATCTTTAGGGAAATGTGCAGGCACCCAGTCTAGAATGACACCAATATGATGCTTATGTAATGTATCCACTAAATACATAAAATCCTGTGGAGCACCATATCTGCTGGTAGGTGCATAATATCCAGTTACCTGATATCCCCAGGAGCCATCAAACGGATGTTCTGCAATCCCCATCAGTTCTACATGTGTATATCCCATATATGCACAATACTCTACAAGTTCATCTGCATATTCACGATAGTTCATGAAGCCATCTTCACTGCCATCATCTTTCTTTTTCCATGATCCTAAATGAACTTCATAAATAGACATTGGCTGATCATAGCCAGTATGTTCTTTACGACTTTCCATCCACTTTGCATCTTTCCATTTATAAGATGAAATATCTGCAGTTTTAGAAGCATTGCCAGGTCTTAATTCTGCTGAGAATGCATATGGATCTGCCTTGTATAAAATATCTCCTGTCTGTGTTTCAATTGCGTATTTATAGATTTCTCCATAATCCATACCTTCCATAAAGCCTTCAAAAATACCACTCTTCTCTAAAGGAAGCATATAATTTGCTTTAGGGTCCCAATTATTTCTTTCACAGACAATCGAAACTGCTTTTGCATTTGGTGCCCATACCGCAAAATGCATACCTGTCTTTCCATTGAGCTTTGCTTTATGCGCGCCCATCTTCTGATAGATTTTATAGTCTGTACCTGTACCAAACAGATAACGGTCATATTCTGTAATGAAGCTAGGATCCTTTGGCATAGAAACCTTCCTGGAAGTAGTTTTCTTTTGTATTGTAGTTTTCTTTTGAGCCATAATACTCACTCCTTAATGATAACGTTTACATTTATACTACAATTATACATTTTATTTATTTCATGTGCTAAACAAATCATTAAAAATGACTATTTTCCATTTTCATTAATGATGCAGATAATATTCAATTTCATTATCTTCCACATGTGGAAGGATCTTTTTTAACTGTTTGAATAAACGCAGATATGATTCTTCTACACTTCTGTCATACACATGATTACTGAACTTCTTTCCAAATGCATTCTCAAATGTAGCGTATCTTGCAATTCCCCAGCCATAGAATTCTCCTCGCTTATCCATTTCGTATTCAAAGTTTGTTGTGGTGATATAGCCAAGCTTCTGCAGTTTTGTCAACTGCGTATCAAAACCTTTTCTTGCTTCCCATTGTATAGGATCATTCTTTCTAGGTTTTACATATCCCCCTTCACTTTTCAACTGTTTAGAAAGTACTGAATAATGAGAAGCAATCAAATCATACAAGTACTTTGTATCATAACTCACGGGTCCTTTCCATTCCCAAATACCAGCGGAAGAAGAAAAATACACTTCTTTTGCACAACGTTCTTCAATAGAAAATCCTTTGATCGTATTTGAAAATAATGGAAGAATGCCTAATGCATTGACCGCATCAATCATCTCTTGTTTTGATGTAATATAAATATCTTCAATCGTCTTAGTCATGATATAATTTTAATCGCATGATTCTAAAGGAGGCAAACAAAAATGACTGACAGACACAATATTTATGAATTATTTGAAGAAATTCATATGGAAGCATTTGCTAATAAAACAGTTGGAGAAATGTTAGAAGAACTTGATCGTTTGATTGGACCATTCAGTTCATTAAGTGATGGAGAACTTGTAACACGCTTATCCGGCTATAAAAAAAGTCCATATCACGTACAGTAAAAGCTGCCACGCATGAATGCATATGCATTCATTGTGACAGCTCTTTTTTTAGTGATTCACTTCATCTTGATATCTTTTAATGTACTTTATGTCCTGTTCTAGAAAGTTCTGACTCGTAGTAATAACGATCAATGATTAATGCAATATCCTGTACCGCAACATCAGAATATCTCGCAGTAGAAAGATAATTCATGCCATCCATATAATCATCACTATGCTTAACCTGATAAATACCGGAATCGTCTTTTAATTTGACATACATTCCCTTCTTCATCATTTCAATCATGCTTTCCTTTTTAACAGACAATTTATTTCTTTCTTTTTCGCTCAAGGAAGTAAAATCAATATACTTTGATTCAATATCACTGATATTAAAGAAAATCTGTTTATCTGCTTTTGTCTTGTTACGGATTTTCGCAAGTTTGATTTCTTTCTTTATCAAAGCAAGCGTATCTTTCTTCTTTCTTTTTGCATAGTCTGCTAATAGTTTCTGATTCTCTTTTACAGTAGAAAGAAGTTCTTTTCTTCTTTTCTTATCTGTTTCTTTTTCACTTGCAGCATATGCTTTTTCACAATCATCTTTTAATTGCCAGTATTCTGTATCCGTTGTTATACGTTTTGCCATAATTATCACCAAACCTTTGTTATGTATATTTTATCAGTATTTACTTTATTTGTGGTAAAACATTCTTCTCCACATTTTTCAGATATACATAGAAAACAATTGTAGATAATGTCCATGTGATTGGATAAATCCAGTATGCAAGCAATATGTTATGGAATAGCTGGCCAATTGTAAATAAAACACCAACTCTAACAGCACACCAGCATACAAGCATAATCACCATTGGTGCTGCTGGTTTCCCAAGTCCTCTGCAAACCGCAGAAGCAATATGAGAATATCCAACAAGCATAAAGAATAAGCCACAAGTACGTGCTCTTCCAACACCATAGGCAACAACCTGTGGATCATTGTTAAAGAATGCAATGATCGTTGGCGCAAACAAGAAAAGAATAATACCCATTGCTTCAATGATTGATAAAGATAAAGCATATCCAAAACGGATTCCTTTCTTGACTCTTTCATATTCTTCAGCACCCATATTCTGTGAAATATATGTTGTCATTGCCATAGAGAAGGAAGTTACCGGCAGGAAGATAAACCCTTCTGCCTTTGTTGAAGCACCAATACCAGCCATTGCCAATGAGCCAAAAGAGTTGATATAGGACTGAATTAAAATATTAGAAACGTCAATAACAGATGACTGTAATGCAGTAGGAAAACCAAACTTAACAATTTGCTTCAAGCAATCTGCATCGATTCTTAATTCATTGAAATGCAACTGTGTTGCACCTTCTGCATGAACCAGTCTATATCCAACCAGTACTGCAGTTAAGATTTCAGAGAAAATCGTAGCGATTGCTGCACCTTCTACATTCATTTTAAATACCGCAATCAATACAATATCCAGTACAATATTGATCATAGAAGAAATCACAAGATAATACAATGGATGCTTGGAATCCCCTGCTGCCTGTAATATACCGGTAAATGTGTTATACATGACAAGTCCTGAGAAACCTAAGAAATAGATCTGTAAATAAATCTTAGATAAAGGATATACATCTTCTGGTGTTCCCATCAGCTTCAATAATTCAGGAGCCAGAAAATAGCCAAGCAGCGTCATAGAAATGGATAAGATAACACCTAGCAATACTGTTGTATGTACAGCTTTTGATGTTTTTTCCGCATTATTGGCTCCAATGAGTCGTGCAATGACTACACCTGCACCTGTAGAAAATCCCTGGAAGAAACCTACAAATAAAAATGTCAGGGAAGAAACACCACTTACTGCAGCTAATGCCTGTGGTCCAAGGAAGTTACCAACGATCAATGAGTCTGCAGTGTTATACATTTGCTGGAATAAATTTCCAATAAACAATGGAATTGTAAAAAGAATAATCTTCTTTTTATAATCTCCAACGGTCATAAGCTGTGTATTTTCTTTCATATTCACCCTCCAAAATACTGAAGAAGAGAGATTCTCATCCCTCTTCAATTACAAATTCTGTTTTTAATGTATGTGCATGATATGGATGAACAATTTTATGCAGATCTTCATCTGTTTCAATAAAATCTTCTATAAAGTGCCTGCGAATTCCAACTTCTGCATGTTCAAGATCCTTATAGTCCTGAATGCTTTCTTTTGTAATATAGACAACTTTGTCATCCATAAGCGTGTATCCTGAATCTTTTTGTGTCTGCAATGATGAAAGTTCATTCAACACTTCCTGCTTCTTGTCATCTATGATTTGCATCTGATCATAGATAAAAGCTACAACTGTACCAATATCATTCTCATCCACATCAAATGTATATGGATAAGAAGCTACAACACCTTCTGCGTGATAAGTCATTTTTTATCAATGACATGGTCATACAGCCAATGTCCTACTCCATCATCTAATACATCATGTTCTGTAATTGCCTTCGCAAGTGATTTTGTTAAATCTGCACCGTTGCTTAAGCAAACTCCACAGCCAGCACTCTTCATCAATCCAATATCATTTTCCTGATCACCAAATGCCAATACATCTTCCATTGGAATGCCATATCTTTCACAATATTTTTCTAATCCAACCCCTTTATTGACTCTTGGATCCTGGAATTCAAATGTACAATGATGTTCATCAAAGTATGTCTGCGTCATGATCCAGGCTGGGTTCTGATTTGCTTCAACAACTTTCAGCATTTCATCTCTCATTTCACCTTTGAATTGTACTTCTACTTTTCCAGTATCAAATTCAGCAAGCGTATCAATGCCGCCAACGATAACATGAGATTTGTTGCGTGCTTTGGATGAAATCATAAAATCATCCATTTTCAAGCAGCGAACTTCTTCATATCCATCAACATAAACAATAGCATTAATATCATAAGGCATTAAGAATGCTAGAATCTTACGAATATTTTCTTTGCTTAACAGATAATATTTTTCTGTTGCATTCGTTTTTAGATCATATAATTCTCCACCATTCATACCAATCGCAAAATCAAATGGAAAACCAAGATCCCACTTTTCAGCATAGCTTAATACTCTAGAATCTACAGGTCTACCTGTTGCCAAACCAAATTTCACACCTTCTGCATGCAGCTTTTTAATTGCACTGCGTGTCAGTGGCATCAAATCTTCCCCTTTCATACAAAGTGTTCCATCAATATCTGCCGCAATAACTTTAAACTGATTCATCATTCCTCCTACTTCAGTATCCATGCTTTTGGATACTTGTTTTTACAAATTCCCTTACTGCACTTCACAAATCCTAAAGGAAAGCCATCGACACAAATTACATTCAAACCATCCTTGCAGACTTGATCTTTCACATCAATCGTTTCACCCTTTAAGTATTTGATTACACGGATATCATCCGCATGCAAAGAAATACAGTTTTTCAATTCCTTTGCTTTGAGATACATCGGCAATATTTCATTGCATTCAATGCGTCCCTTTTTCTTTTCTGCAAGCAATACACCAGAACGCATGATTCTTAAACCATCTAGATTGACACCAGTATCTCTACATGCATACATTCTATCTTTGATTTCTAATTTCTTAGAAGAAGAAAAACATGCATGAATATTACCTTCATCAAATGTTACTGTTTCCTTGCAGTATCTGTTTTCTATTTTATCTCCTCTTTTTCTTAAAAGAGAAACAAAATGTCCTTCCCCATGAATCCGATGTGGAAACAGTTTTGTTCCATATGCATTCTGTACAAAGCCATCTACATAAGGAAGTGGTATAACTTCTAAACAATCATCTAGAGATAAAGCATACTGAATAATTTCTTCATCTTCTTCCTTAGAAAATGTACATGTTGAATACACAATATATCCACCAGGTTTTAACATTTTCAATGCACTTTGCATAATACTTTTTTGAATCGGTACATAGCAGGAAGAATCCTTTTCTTTCCATGCTTCAATTAGACTAGCATCTTTTCGAAACATTCCTTCCCCGCTGCAAGGCGCATCTATTAAGATTTTATCAAAGTATTCATCGAAATAATGTTCCAATTTATCTGGAGATTCACTTATTACATATGCATTTCGAATTCCAAATCTCTCTAGATTCTTTAAAAGCGCCTGACATCTTGAATAAGAAATGTCATTGGAAATCAATACACCACTATCTTTCAATTTCACACCTAGTTCTGTACTTTTGCCACCTGGAGCAGCACATACATCTAAAACACGATCATTTTCTTCTACAGGAAGCGTTTCTGCAGGCAACATTGCACTTGCTTCCTGTATATAGTAAAGACCAGCATAGTAGTAAGGATGCTTTGTAACTGGATCAGTGGAACGATAATAAAATCCATTATGACACCATGGTACTTGTTCTAATGGATATGGAAAAACTTTTAAAAATTCCTCAACAGAAATCTTAGATTCATTTACTCGTAAAGAAGTAATATGTTCTTCATTGAAAGAATTTAGATATAAATCAAACTCATCTTTCAATATGTTTTTCATTTCATTTAAATATTTCTCTGGAAGTTGCATCATATGCATTCAATTCTACAACGAATAGACGTGAAAGTGTTATAATTTGTCCGTATTTATATTTAGGAGAAGCAAACATGACATTTGTTAAGAAAAGTGCTGACAAAACACCTATCGTAGATAACGTGTTCTCAATTGTTTCAAAAGCGAAACAAGACAAACAACAAAATGGAAGTGAAAATGTAATTGATGCTACAATTGGATCTCTTTATGGAGAAGATGAAAAGCTCGTTGCATTAGATGAAGTATTTAATCATTACGATGCCATTGATCATCGTACAAAGGCTGCCTATGCCTCCAGCTTTTCAGGAAACCCTGATTATAGAAAAGCTGTCTATGAATGGGTCAAGCAAGATGCAGATGTAAAACTTGCACATTCAGTCATTGCTACGCCTGGCGGAAGTGGTGCAGTCAGTATGTCCATTGAGACATTCTTAGATGCTGGAGATACTTTGATGATTCCAGATATTGCATGGGGAAACTATGCTTTGATGGCTTCTGTCAATAACATTAATGTTGAACGCTATCACATGTTTGAAGAAGATCATTTCAATTTAAATTCTGTCAAAGAAACAATTCAAAAAGTCATGTTGAAACAAGATCATATCTGTATGGTCATCAATGACCCTTGTCATAACCCTACAGGCTATTCATTGACAAAAGAAGAATGGAAAGAACTCATTACATTCTTGAATGAAGTATCTAAAACACATTCTGTTGTTTTATTAAATGATATTGCATATATTGACTATTCCTATCAGTTATCGACAAGCAGAGATTATATGGAAACATTCAATGACATTTCTAACAATGTCATGATCGTTGTTGAATTCTCTTGTTCAAAGGCTTTAACATCCTATGGTTTAAGATGTGGTGGTGCTGTGATTCTTGCACAGAAAGAAGAAGCAGTCAGAGAAGCAGAAATCTTCATGGAAAAGAAGGCACGTGCAACATGGTCAAATATTCCAAATGCCGCAATGAGCAACTTTGTATGGATCGTTACAGAAGGTAAAGATGCATACATGAAAGAAAAACAGAAATACATTGATCTCATGAAAAAAAGAAGTGAAATCTTCTTAGAAGAAGCAGATCAGGCTGGCTTGGCACATTATCCATACAAAGAAGGTTTCTTTGTTACATTAAAAATGAAAGATAATGCCTATCGTGATGCTTTCCACAAGGCATTGATGGCTGAGCATATCTATACTGTCGCAGTGAATAAAGGTATTCGTGTTGCGGTATGTTCTTTACCTGTTGCAAAGGTATATGGATTGGCTGAGAAAATGAAAGAAATTGAAAGGTCACTCAATTAATATGCCAGCTGCTACAACACATGTGGAAATGGCAAAAGATGTTTTAAGAACATCGCCAGAAATCGCAAAACTTGTAAAAAACAGACAAATGTTTTTCTTAGGGTCCCAAGGTCCTGACTTATTGTTCTTTAACCGAGCATCCATCTTACCTGGCTCTACAAAGAAATATGGAAATATGATGCATGTACATAAAGTAACAGAAGTCATCTCCTACTTTGAAAGATATGCCAATGCAAGTGAAGATCTAAAAAGCTACTTTCTAGGCTATCTTTGTCATTATTGCCTGGATTCTACAGTCCACCCTCTTGTGTATGGCGTTTCTCGTAAACTGCACAATGAAACGGGCAGAAATGAAGGAGAAATCCATGTTGGGCTGGAAAGTGAAATTGATGTATGGTTGCTTGCACAGCGTGGCAGAAGTAAAGAATCATACAATGTATATAAATACCTGAAGATCAATGCATCCTGCTGCAGACAACTGGCGGAAATGTATCACAATATGTTTATGGATGTTTTCCATATCTCCATTTCTGAAAAGCACTTGAATCATGCAATCCAGGACGTTGCTTTCTATACACGTGTACTCGCTCCAAATAAAATCAAACATGATTTCTTTTATGCAATTGAAAATGTTGTCATGAAAGGAACACATGCAATCACCGCAATGATGCTCGATAATACAAATGTATTGGATATCATCAATCTAGATCATAAAAGCTATCCATTACCTTGGAATGCAGAAGAAACGATTTCTTCCTCTTTCCCACAGTTATATGGAAAAGCAGTATTAAAAGCACATCGTATCCTGTTGCATCATACAAACGATGATTTCAAAAAGAATTTCTGTGGAACAGAAATTGCATATGAAGATTAAAAAAAACGGTCAACCCTCATTGTCATTAAGTTAAGAGATAACGAACCATCCAGATACTACTTTCTGGATGGTATTTTTATTTGCAGGCACGACAAAATTGTAGTATTGCTACTACGTTTAAAAAAAACATAATTGGCCATTTGATTCAAAAAAATTAAGAAATTTCTTTAGTATTAATGACAGAATGCAATTCAGAGAAGATACTTGATAACATGTTCTATGAAGCAG
>OFMO01000414.1_pt1 | contig 36252 bp, 35 predicted proteins | sample 1541821 | NCBI WGS metagenome assembly OFMO01 (sample SAMN04209253, study PRJEB22552) | human gut metagenome | biome: gut; material: feces | host: Homo sapiens | place: USA: Oklahoma | reverse complement strand
GAAGGCCATCGGCGGCTTCTACGCGGCCATGACCCGTACCGACGCCGTGGTGATGACCGCCGGCATCGGCGAGAACTCCGCCGAGCTGCGCGAGCTCATCTTCGAGGGGCTGGCTCATATGGGCATGATCCTCGACCGCGAGCGCAACCACGTGGTGGGCCAGATTGGCGTGAACCGCATCATCTCCATCGATGACAGCCCCATCAAGATTTGCGTGGTCACCACCGACGAGGAAATGCGCATCGCCCGCGAAACCGACAACTTGGTGAGTCAGCTGGGGTAGAAAGTGGGCGCGCGGGCCACCGCTCAGCGGCTCCGAAGACGACGAAAGCGGGGGGAAGCCGAGGGGGGTCGACTTCCCCCCGCTTTAGGGGAGGGTTGGTTTGTGCGCCGCGTTGGCGCTGCACGCAGCGGCTGGGCTGGTGCGACGCTTACTTCCCGGCGGCGGCGTTCTCGCCGGCGATCTTGCCGTACACCATGCACATGCCGCAGGAGAGACCCTTCAGCGAGATGGGGTACTGCACCGCGAAGCGGCCGCCTTGGGTGGCGCCGGCCGCGTACAGGCCGGGAATGAGCTCGCGGTCGGTGTTATACACGTGGCAGTCCTCGTCGGACTCCAGGCCGCCCAGATTGCCCAGGGTGAGGGCGCATCCGCACTCGGCGGCGTAGAAGGGGCCGTTCTCCAGGGCGAACAGGCGCTGGGGGCTCTTGAAGAAGTCGGTGTCCTCGCCGGCGCGGGCCAGCTCGTTGTAGCGCTCGATGGAGGCCTTGGCGGTCTCGACGTCCATGCCCTCGATCATGCCGAGCAGTTCGTCGATGGTGTCGGCCTTAAGGCAGCGGCCCTCTTCCACGGCCGCATCGATATCGGCGGGGGTACGCACGTTGATGCGCAGGCCGGAAGCGGTGTACTCGGGCAGAGGCTCGTCGCGATAGATGCAGGCCACGCCGTGGGCGGCGGGGAAGTACGCCAGCTGCTCGGGCCAGGAGGCGTCGAAGAACTGGTAGGCCTTGCGCTGCGGCTGCAGCTCCACCTGGTTCTCCAGCTGCTGGCCGGGCAGGTCCTCGTTCATGAAGCGCTTGCCGCGCAGGTTCAGCCAGAGATAGCCGTTGTTGCCGATGACACCGCGGCCGTCGGCGCCGGCACCGCCGCCCATGTGGTGGATCATCGGGGCGTGCCACTGCTCGATGGCGGCACCGGCCCAGGCTCCCATCTTGTGGCCCTCACCGACATTGGTGTAGTTGCCTTCGTCATCAAGGTCGATGCTCAGGATGTTGATGCCGTTTTCCACGCATTCCGGCGCGTAGAACTTCATCATGTCCTCGTTGCCCAGGTAATCGCCCGTGGCCAGAATGACGCTGGGCGCGGTGATCTTGATGTAGCCGTCGGAGCCGGCGGCCTGGGCGTAGATGCCCGCGACGGCGCCCTCGTCATTCAGGATCAGCTCGACGCCCTTGGTGGAGTAGCGCACCTCGGCGCCGGCGTCCACGGCGGCCTGCAGGTTGTCGGCCATGACGGTGGCCAGGCTGGAAAAGCCGACGGAAGTGGGATAGCAGGGCAGGTCCTCTTTGGTGTAGTCGTAGGTCTCCGGCATCGGGTACATGTAGGGGAACATATAGTTGGCCTGGGCGTCCGCCGGAATCTCGGCGTAGCTTTCGGGCGCCATGTACAGGTTCTTGCTGGCGCCGACGAACCAGTCGAGCGCGGCGCCAGACTCGTCGTAGTAGCGGCTGATGATGCTCTGGCTCACGTGGTGGCTGCACTCCTCCATGTGCATGTTCACGACCATCTTCTTATCGAGGAAGCCGTCGCCGCGGCCCCACTTGGCCTGCGTCTCGCCACCGAAAATAGCCATGTCGGAAGCAACGGAGTTGAGCTTCGGCGAAGACTCGAGCGCAACAACCTTCGCACCAGCCTCGGCGGCAGCGCGAGTGGCGGGAACGCCAGCGGCGCCCAGGCCTACAACGACAACATCGGCGTCGACGGTCTCTTCAACGTCGGCATCGGCAATTTCAGGCTTCTCGCCAAGCCAAGGCATAGCGCCCGTGCCGTCGAAGCCCATCGTGGCCTCACCCGTAGCGGCAGCCTTGGTGTCGGCTTTGGCGTCGCTCTTGGAGCTGGAAGCAGCCGGCGAGCAAGCGCTCAAGCCAGCCATGCCAGCAATCGCGGCACCCGCGACAGCAGCGCCGGACAAGAAGTTACGACGGCTCATACCATTCTCAATGCTCATGGTGTAATCCTCCCTTTGGATTGTGCAGCCCCCTCTGGCTGCGCTTTAACCATGTCGCCCTCATAGGGCTTGCTTTATGGTTCGTGGCGCCTCCTGCACCCCGAACCGATGCACTGCATTATGGGAAGTTTTGCCGAAAAAAGAACCATCCCCCATGGTTGAATCAGGGGGATGGTGGACGTTTCACGATATGGACCAAATGTGTTGAATTTATTGTTTGCCCAGCTCAAAAAGCTCAATACTTAGAGATGATGGCAGCTTTTACCGTTGTTTTACCATTGAATCGCGTACGCGCGGCAAAGGGATGAGCCCTTTATCGCGCCGAAAAGCTAAAGCGTGCGAAGCGCGTCGACCAGAGCAGTTTTGCCCTCAGTTTTCGCATCCTTCATCTTAATGACCTTCGCGGGAACGCCAGCGACAACCGCGCCCGCGGGAACGTCGTTCACCACAACGGCACCGGCGGCAACAACAACGGCTCTGCCGAGACCCCCTCCACCCCGGAGGCCCCCGCCGAGCCGACGACGCCCACCACGCCGACCACCCCCACAACCCCGGAGCGGCCCTCGACGCCCAGCACGCCCCTGCCCAACGGTCCCACCCTGCGGCAGGACCACGTGCGCTACATGGAGGGCTTTGAAAACGGGACCTTTCGCCCCGACCAGAAGCTGACCCGCGCCCAGGCCGCCCAGCTGGTCTACCGCCTGCTGGCCACCCCGGACAACGGCACCGGGGCCTGCTCCTACACGGACATCGCCGGGCAGTGGTACACCCAGCCCATTCGCGCCCTGTGCGCCCTGGGCCTGTTTGACAACGGCAGCAAGTTCCGCCCCAACGACGTGATGACCCGCGCCGAGTTCATTGATCTCTTGGTCCGCACCAAGCCCATCTCCGGCAACAGCGCCGGCTTCCCCGACGTGTCCTCCGGCTATTGGGCCGCCAGCCAGATCCAAGCCGCTGCCTCCCACGGCTGGATCAGCGGCTTCCCCGACGGGACCTTCCGGCCCAACAGCGGCCTGACCCGCGCCGAGGCCTGCACCGTGGTCAACAACATGCTCGGCCGAACCGGCGACGCCGCCCAGGCCACCCGGCTCATCGCCCTGGGCCTCTATTCCGACGTCTCCGCCTCCTACTGGGGCGCGAGGACCATCGCGGAAGCCTCCGTCTCCCACACCGCCGCCGCTTCCGGCAGCGGCGAGAGCTGGAACGGCGTGGATGTGGCCAGCATGACCTTCACCCCCGGCTTCCACGCCGCCGGGAACCAGCTGTATTACGTGGCCTGGACGGGCAAGCTCGTCACCAACACCACCCTGGGCGCTTACAAAGCTGACGCCACCGGTGCCCTGACCCAGACGGCGAAGTCTTACCAGATGGCCAACGTGCCCTACATCAGCCAGATCGACAATATTTACGCCTGGGTGGGCTGCGAGGCCGTGGCCGACCTCATGGGCCTGAAGGCCAAGGGTTACGCCCAGGACGTCACCATCAAGTATTTCCTGGACAATCTGCCCCGGTCCAAGTCCGACCCGGAGAAGGGCTTTGTCGGCTCCCCCTACGTTCCCGACACCTCCAAGCGGACCCGCACCACCATCTACCCGGCCAAGCTCGCAGAGTATTCCAACACTTACTGCGGCAGCGATGACCCCTGCGCCGATTTCCGCGGGGCCTCCGTCACTGACTTGCAGCGGGAGCTGCTGGCGGGCAACTGCGTGGTGGGCTACATGACCCTGTGGTGGGCCTCCCCCTACTATCGGACCTACAACATCGAGGGCACCCAGCAGCGCCTGGTCAGCAACAACCACGCCGTCCTGGTCTGCGGCTATGACCCCAACAAGGGCTACTACATCTCCGACCCCTACAACTACTACAACCGGGGCCAGGTCCACCAGTATTGGGAGAATGCCAAGACCTTTGAAGCCATCTGGAACGCCCGAAAGGTCGGCATGGTCATCCGCTGATTTTTTCTCCCCCTGACTTCTCGCCTTCGGTGGCTTTGTCACTTGCCCTTTGTCCGGAAATTGCCTATAATAAAGGCAGCAGGAGCCCCCGCTGCGGGGGGAAAGGAGCGTCCGATCGCATGGCAAAAGCAGGCTTCATCCACGATAAATTGGACATCAAGTTTCTGGTGCTCTATCTAATGGCCCGTGTGGCCTCCCCGGTGGATTTCTCCACCCTGGCCGACCTGACCTTCTGCGACGACGGCGTGGAGTATTTCGACTTCGCCGCCGCCTTGGCAGAGCTGGTCGACACCGGCCACCTGGAGCTTAAGGACGATAAATACAGCATCACCGAAAAGGGCCGCCGCAACGGCAAGATCTGCGAGAGCAGCCTGGCCTACTCTGTGCGCCGCAAGTGCGACCGAAACCTGGCCAAGGTCAACGGCGTGCTCCGCCGGGATGCCCAGGTCCGCGCAGAGATCCTCCCCAGAGACGACGGGGCGCACACCCTGCGCCTGATCCTGGACGACGACAAGGGCAACATCATGACCCTGGACCTGCTCACCGTCTCCGAGGAGCAGGCCGGTCGCCTGGCGGAAAAATTCCGCACCCACCCGGAACGACTGTACGACAGCATCCTCCAAGTGCTTCTGGAAACAGAAGAGGAAGGATAACGACACAAACGCAAACCAGCGCGGCAACCACGTTTTCCCGTGGCAGCCGCGCTGGTCTTTTCTCTATGCTCCTTATCTGTCTTCTTCCAAGTGCGTCTTGCAATAAAGCAGGTATTGCTGCTCGTCCACAGAAAAATTACAGCAGCGACCCGCCAAAGTAGGCCAGGCTTTTCCGCTGACAATCATCTCATAGAGTTTTTTCGCTTGCTTTACGATTGTGTCCCGGTTTGAGTTACACCAGGAAAGCTGGTTCGATAACAAATTTTTATATGCAATATCCTCTTTTGTATCTGACTCTGTGCGTCTCATATCTACTTTTGTTAAGCTCTTTGGATGTACGGGAATCATGTTGTTGAAATTGATGGCTCCCCAGGTGCCCTGGTTGATCTTCAAAAAATCCACTTGGTTTTTCATGCGCAGGTGTTTCGGTTTTGGAGAAGTCAGCGGCGCATAATAAGAGATTCCATTAACCGTAAAGACGATGCCGATAAAAGGGCGTGTTGCCTTACGATCCATAGTATACGGCACACAGGGATCATGCTCTCTCAAAAAATCGCAATACGTCGAATCGACTCGAAAAAAAGAAAAACTCATCAAATATCCTCCTTTACAAAATTTGTAAAAAAGAGGACTGAACCCTGGGGATTCAGCCCTCTGCTTTTTCGTTCCCACTTATGGTAGGGTACACCGCTTTTTTAGCTCCCACTCATGGTAGGGTACACCGCTTTTTTGGCTCCCACTTAGTGGCAGGGTACTCCATCTTTTTTGAGTATTGCTACTCGGTACTTATATTATACGCCACACACCAAAGGATGTCAATCGGAAAAAACGTCCTCGCAAATATCGAACAATAGTAGCAAACTAAGCCAAATTTGTCAAGAAAGAGCGGAAAAATACCCTACTCTTCTTCTAGTTTTTTCTGTGCAGCGGCGTTAGCCTTCCAGTTCCTGGATGGCCGTCAGCAGGGCGGCCTGGTCCATTGCCACGGCCTCGCGCAGGGCGGGGTCGGTCAGGGGCTTGGGGCCGCGCAGGGCCTCGGTGAGGGCCGCGCTGGAGAGATACAGCCGCTGGAAGCCCAGGTTCTGGGCCACACCTTTCAGGGTGTGGGCGGCGCGGAAGGCCGCCTCCCAATCCTGGCTGTGAATGGCACTTTCCAGGCTGCCCCAGCTGGTGTCCGCCGGGTACTTTCCTATGAATTTCCGCACCATCGCTTCGCTGGGCAGGCGCCGCAAAACGTCCGCGCTGTTGCCGCCGATCTTTGCATAGAATTCCTCTAGTGTCATAACCCACCTTCTCCTTTGATCCGCTGTTGTCCTTCCTGAGAAAAATACCGTGTATTTTGGGGCCGTCATTCTGAGGTTTTCGGGGCGTTCTCCCGGTGCTTGCGGGCGCTGCCCTGCTTCTCCCGGCCTGCGAGCAGCCCCTCTTCCTGGAGCACCTCGCGGGAAAGGCGGTTGGCCTCCTGGCGCTGGCTCTGCTCCGCGTCCTTCTGCTTTTCCTCTTCGGTCTCCTGCATGGCCTGTTTGATCTGGTCGGCCCCGTCCATCAGGCACTCCAGCAGCAGGGGGTTAAACGCGCCGCACTCGCCGTTGACGATCATGTTGAGGGCCGTGTCGTGGTCAAAGGCGGCCTTATAGCAGCGCTCACTGGTCAGCGCATCGTACACGTCGGCCAAGGAAACGACCTGGGCGGAGATGGGGATCTCATCGCCCTTGAGCCCGTCGGGATAGCCTCGGCCGTCCCACCGCTCGTGGTGCCAGCGGCAGATCTCGCGGGCGATCTTCACCAGAGGTTCGTTCTGGTTGAAGGGGATCTGGCGCAGCATGTGCTCACCCACGGCGGAGTGGGTCTTGACGATCTCAAACTCCTCTTTCGTCAGTCGGCCGGGTTTATTTAAGATCTGTTCGGGAATATTGATCTTGCCGATGTCATGCAGGGCCGAAGCCGTACTGATGAGGGAGATGTCTGCCTCGGTCAGGGGATACCGATCCGTCTTTTTGCGCAGCCGGCGCAGCAGCAATTCCGTAATGGTGCGGATGTGGACCACGTGCAGGCCGCTCTCGTTGTTTCGGAACTCGACGATGTGGCTCAGAATGCTGATCATCGTGTTGCTGACCTTTTCCTTCTCATACACCTGCTCGGCCACCATCTGCACCAGGCGCTTCTGCTTGGCGTAGAGCATCAGGGTGTTGCTCACCCGGCGGCAGACCACGCGGGCATCGAAGGGGCGGGTGATGTAGTCGCTGGCCCCCAGGTCATAGGCGCGTTCGACGAAGGTATAGCTATCCTCGGCGGAAATCATAATGACCGGGGTCTCCTCGATCCAGTGATACTGGTTCATAGCCTCCAGCACACCAAAGCCGTCTATCTCCGGCATGGTGATGTCCAGCAGCAGCAGGTCGACCTCCGGGTGGCAGTCCAGCAGCTCCACGGCCTGCTGTCCGTTCTCCGCTTCCAGAAACGTATAGTTTTCCTTGCCCAGGATCTCGATCAAGACCATCCGGTTCAGGGCAGAGTCATCTACGATCAATATGGTTTCTTTATATTCCATACATTCATTCTCCCCCTTGACAACGTAACCCGCGAGAAAGCGTTTTCCCAGTGCAGGCTCTACCGAAAACAGAGCGCACAGAACCGCATCTTAACACAAATAATTGTGCTCTAGTTTACCACTCCCACGACGCCCTGTCAATCCACTCCGCCGTTGACACCCACCTGTCTTATCTGTTATTCTGACACAGAGGTGAACCCCATGAAACGAGATCGCGTGTATCTGTCCAAACCCGATCGCCTGCCCTTTGCTCCGGATCAGGCCTCGGCACTGACCCGGCTCATGGCCGTGCTGGAGAGTTCGTTTGACGGCATCTTCATCACCGACGGCCAGGCGACCCCCCTGTGGTGCAACCACTCCTATGAGATCATCTCCGGCTTGACCGCCGCAGACGTGCTGGGCATCCCCATGGCCCAGCTGGTGGCCACCGGCGTCATTTCCCACTCCTCCACCCTCAAGGCCCTGAACCAGGGCCAGGCCGTGACCCTGGAGCAGACCTTCACCACCGGCAAGCAGGCCGTGGTCACCAGCACCCCCATCTACGACCAGGACGATACCGTCTGCCTGGTCGTGACCAACGTGCGGGACATTTCCGAGCTGACCGCCCTGCAAGAGACCCTGGACCACCAGCGCCGCCTGTCGGCCAAGTACCGGCAGGAGATGTCCGTCATCCGGGCGCAGCTCATGACCACCCCCCAGCTGGTGGCCGAGGACCCGGCCACCCTGAACCTGCTGCGCATCGTCAGCCGCGCCGCCCAGCTGGACACCGTCGTCCTCATCCAGGGCGAGACGGGCACCGGCAAGGAGCGCATCGCCACCTATATCCACCAGCGCTCCCCCCGCGCCTCCAAAAACTTCATCCGCGTCAACTGCGGGGCCATCCCGGAAAACCTGGCTGAGAGTGAGCTCTTTGGCTATGAGCGCGGCGCTTTCACCGGGGCCAACCGGGAGGGCAAGCCCGGCCTGTTTGAAGTGGCCAACGAGGGCACCATTTTCTTGGATGAGGTAGGCGAGCTATCTTTAGCCACCCAGACCAAGCTCCTGCGGGTCCTCCAGGAGAAAGAGATCACCCGCGTGGGCGGCAGCAAGCCGATGAACGTCGATGTGCGCGTCATCGCTGCCACCAACCGGGACCTGCAAAAATGCGTCACCGAGGGGACTTTCCGAGAGGACCTCTACTATCGTCTCAGCGTCTTTCCCGTCTGGGTGCCCCCTCTGCGCCAGCGGAAATTAGATATTCCCAAGCTGGCCCGGTCCGTCATCGACGAACTGAACCAAACCTACGAACATAAAAAGTCCCTCACCGCCGGAGCGGAAGCGACCCTCCTGCGTTACTCCTGGCCGGGCAACGTCCGGGAGCTGCGCAACGTGATGGAACGCGCCTTCATCATGAGTGACGGCGAACAGATCCAGGCCGAAGACCTGGCCATCCTGGACAACGGCGACCTGCACACCCCCAAGACCATCCACCCCTCCTACGGCGTCGCCCCCGTCCCCCGCTCCTCCTACGCCGAGGACACGGAAGCCGCCCTCTCCCCAGAGCCGCTCGCCCCTCCATGTCCCGCCGCCGGTCCCGTCCTCACGGACGAACCGCTCCAGGAGCAGGTCGCCCGCTATGAAGCGGCCCTCATCGCCCAGGCCATGCAGCAGGAAGGCTCCCTCCGCGGGGCCGCCCGGAAGCTGCACATGGACCCGGCGACCCTGCTGCGGCGGAAGAAGAAGTATCAGCAGGCGGGGCTGATCGGGGCGGAGGTCTAAGTGCTGTTTCACTTTTGCACCACCAACACATCCCGTCTTTTTCCGTCGTTTTATTTCTAAAACACTGTTTTAATTTTGAAGCAGCAGGTCCCCTGCTTCCCCCTGGATTTTTCTCGATCCATCCAAAAACGGCCCGGTTTGACCGCTTATTTTTAAGTAGGTAGTCAAGCCGGGCCTCTTATTTTTCGGTTTTTTCGCCTTTTTCAAAAAAATTTTTCCGTTTTTCTTTTTTTGCACCCACTTGGCACGCTGATTGCTTGTATATTAGGGCGAACGACGAACTATCTGAACAATTCCTCCATTTACAATTCTTACGTATTACACAAAAAAATCCTCTACGGTACGAAATCACACCCAACACACACTGAGAAAGGAACTACGATTATGGCATTGATGACTGGAAAAGAATATGTGGAAAGCCTGCGCAAGCTGAATATGAAGGTTTACATGTTTGGCAAGAAGGTCGAGAACCCCGTGGACGACCCCATCCTGGCTCCCTCCGTGAACTCCGTGAAGATGACCTATGACCTGGCCCAAGGCCCCAACTACGCGGATCTGATGACCGCCACCTCCCACCTGACCGGCGAGACCGTCAACCGCTTCATGAACATCCACCAGTCCACCGACGACCTGGTGAAGAAGGTGAAGATGCAGCGCCTGCTGGGCCAGGTCACCGCCGCCTGCTTCCAGCGATGTGTCGGCATGGACGCCATCAACGCCGTCTATTCCACCACCTATGAGATCGACCAGAAGTACGGCACCCAGTACCACGAGAACTTCAAGAAGTTCGTCATCGAGGCCCAGAGAAAGGACTGGACCATCGACGGCGCCATGACCGACCCCAAGGGCGACCGCGGCCTGCCCCCCCACAAACAGGAAGACCCCGACATGTTCCTGCACGTGGTCGAGCAGCGGCCCGACGGCATCGTGGTCCGCGGGGCCAAGGCCCACCAGACCGGCATGTGCAACTCCCACCAGGTCCTGGTCATGCCCACCCAGGCCATGGGTCCTGAGGACAAGGACTACGCCGTCTCCTTCTCCTGCCCCGCAGACGCCGAGGGCCTGTTTATGATCGTTGGCCGCCAGAGCTGCGACACCCGCAAGCTGGAAGGCTCCGACATCGACGTGGGCAACGCCCAGTACGGCGGCGTGGAGCTGCTGGTCGTGTTTGACGACGTGTTCATCCCCAACGAGAACATCTACATGAACGGCGAGAGCGAGTTCGCCACCGTCATGGTCGAGCGCTTTGCTGGCTATCACCGTCAGTCCTACGGCGGATGTAAGGTCGGCGTGGGCGACGTGCTGATCGGCGCTGCCGCCGTGGCCGCCGACTACAACGGCGTGGCCAAGGCCAGCCACATCAAGGACAAGCTCATCGAGATGATCCATCTCAACGAGACCATGTACTCCTGCGGCATCGCCTGCTCCGCCGAGGGCACCCAGACCGCTTCCGGCAACTACCTGATCAATCTCCTGCTGGCCAACGTCTGCAAGCAGAACGTCACCCGCTTCCCCTATGAGATGGCCCGCATCGCCGAGGACCTGGCCGGCGGTGCCGTGGGTACCTGCCTGTCCGAGGCGGACCTGCACGGCGAGTTCACCGGTCCCTGGGTCGAGAAGTATATGAAGAACGGCACCGGCACCACCGCCGAGAACCGCATGCGTATTCTCCGCCTGATCGAGAACCTCTCTCTGGGTGCCGGGGCCGTCGGCTACCGGACCGAGTCCCTGCACGGGGCCGGCTCTCCCCAGGCCCAGCGCGTGATGATCGCCCGCCAGGGTGACATCGCCGGCAAGAAGGTCCTGGCCAAGCGCATCGCCCGCGTGAAAGAGGACTAAGTCTCCCCCAAAAAACCGGATAGAATCAACACCGAGGAGGACACGAACATGACGCAGCATCTGGAAGAACTCTTGGAGACCCTGGTCCGCCCCGCCCTGCGGGAACACGGCGGCGACGTGGAACTGGTCCGCTATGAAAACGGCGTCCTGCGCCTGAAAATGCTGGGCCGCTGCGCCGGCTGCCCCGGCGCGACCCTCACCAACGAGACCCTCATCGAGGGCCAGTTAAAGCCCCTCCTGCCGGAGCTGCGGGAAGTGATCCTGGTCCACGCGGTGAGCGATTCTCTCCTGGCCCAGGCACGGGCCATGATGACCCGAAGCCAGTTCCAAAGCTAAACTCCTTCCCATAAAACCTTTCCGGGCCACCTGCGTCGCAAGACATGGGTGGCCCGGAGGGGTTTTTATGGGGATTTGTTTTTATGGGTGTGTTAAGGTTGATCCTGTACCAGTTGCAGAGAGAGCAAGCAAACGAACTTCTCTCCCTGGGGCAGGGCGAGGAAGTCGCCGTCGTGGGCTTTGGCGATGTCCCGGACGATGCCCTGGCCCAGGCCCTGGCCTTTGCGGTACTGGGCGGGGTCGTAGGGGTTTTCGGTTTTGAGGAGCAGGCTCCCGCCGTCCGGCCCGGCCTTGATGCAGATGCGCCGCCGGTCCGGCGGCAGGGGGCGGACGGCTTTGATGGCGTTGTCCAGGAGGTTGGCGAAAACGCTGCACAGCTCCCCGTCGGAGAGGCCCGTGGCTTCGGGGACGTCCAGAGACGCTTCCAGGGTGATGTTTTCCCGGCGGCAGAGGGCGGCCTTGTTGGCCAGGACGGCGTTGACCACGGGGTTGGCACAGAAGTGGACGGTTTCCGTGGTGGTCAGGCTGTCGGAGAGGTCCCGGAGCTGGTCGGCCAGGCGGTCGTAGTCTTTTTGTTCCAAGAGGGTCAGGCCCACGGCCAGCTGGTTCTTGTAGTCGTGAGCCAGGCGGGCCACGGCCCGCTCTTTCTCCTGGAGGACATCGTATTCCATCATCTGACGGTCTTTTTCATACTCCATGACCTGGAGCTTTCGCTCCAGCTCGGCCTTTTTGGCGGTGTCCGTCATGGTTTTTAAGAGGAAGATGTTGACCACGATGCAGTAGAGGCAGGCCAGGGCGAAGTAGGCCGCCAGCCGGGGCGAGGGATACTGCTCCACCAGCCAGTAAAAGCCGACGATGAGCAGCAGATGCCCCAGGGGATAGAAGACGAAGCGCTTCACCGTCTGCCGCTGGAGGGGCGTGGTCCGGTGGAGCTTTCTCATGATGGGGATGAGCCACAGGGCCAGGGTGGCCACATAGTTGAAGTAGGTCACGCCCAGGCGGACGGCGGGGTTGGTCAGGATCTCATACTCGCTCAGATGCAGCCACTGCACGCAGAGGATCATCGCCCCCATGTCCAGGGCGAAGACCGTCACCCAGGTGTAGAGCAGGGCAAAGAGCTTGTGCCACACGCTGCTGCGGAAGAAGACAAAGACCAGCAGCAGCGCCAGCCCATTGGCCGAGAGGAGCTTGGCCAGGGTGTGGGCCTCCAAAAGGCGGCTGACCACCGCCGCCAGCAGGTACCCGCCCGCCGTCAGCCAGAAGTTGAGCCTGGGGGCAAAGCGAGGCTCCAGCATAAAGCTCATAAAGGCCGCGTAGGTCAGGATCTGCAAGGCGCTGGCCAGCAACAGAAAGACTTGCAGGATCATAGCCGCGCCCCCCGGTAGAGCAGGTAGCGGGTGCGGGTCTCCTCCTGCTTGCTGCGGCTGATGGGCACAGCCCGGCCCCCCTGGAGGAGGACGTTTTTCCGGTCGATGCGGTCGATGTAGCGCATGTTGACGATGTAGCTCTTGTGGACCCGAACAAATTCCTCCGGCAGCTTTTCCTCCCACTCGTCCAGGCGGCCGTGAAAGGCCCGGTCCGTCCGGCCGTCGCGGGCGCAGATCTGGATGGTGTGGCCCTTGCTCTCCAGGGCCAGGACCTCCCGATAGGGGACGCTGCACAGGGCGCGGTTTTTCTGGTAGGTCAGCACGTCCTGGTCCTTGGCACGGGCGTCGATCTGCTGGACGCACCGCCGGAGATGGTACGAGAGGTACGTATCTTCCACGGGTTTGGTCAGGTATCCCACGGGCTTGACCTGGCCGGTGAAGATGCGCTGGCAGTACCGCTCACCGTAGGCGGTGAGATAGAGGACTTGGATGGGCTTGCTCACCCCGTCGCACAGGTCGTCGGCCAGGGCGATGCCGCTGGCCGGACCAAACTCGATGTCCATGATGAGAATATCCGGCAAACACGCCCGCGCTGCCGCCCGGACCGCCTCCGGATCCTCAAAGGACCGCAGCTGCACGTCGGGCAGGATGCGTGCGATCTTCTCCTCCAAGCCGCGCAGGTGCACCGCCTCGTCATCGCAGAGCCAAATGTCGTACACAGTCATCTCCTCCTGTTTTGTTTGCTGCTGCTATCTTACCATAGAATATCCCAGGAGGCAAACCCTGCCGGCATCAGGCAAACCCCAGGGCCAGGCCCACGCAGCGGACCAGAAACGCCATGACCCACGCGATCACGCACTGGATGAGGACGGTGGCCGCTGCGGCCTTGCCGCTGCCCAGCTCCCGCCGGACCGTGGCGATGGCCGCCACGCAGGGGGTGTAGAGCAGGGTAAAGACCAGGAAGACCACGGCAGTGAAGGGGGTGAAGAGGGTGGTGATGTTGGCCGCATCTCCCCCGACCAGCAGGGTCAGGGTAGACACAACGCTCTCCTTGGCGGTAAAGCCCGTGATGAGGGCGGTGGAGGCCCGCCAGTCGTTGAATCCCAAGGGGCCGAAGAGGGGGGCGAAGATCCCGCCCAGCGCGGCCAGCAAGCTCTCGCCGGGGGTAGCAACGACGTTCAGGCGGGCGTCAAACGTCTGCAAGAACCAGATGATGATGGAGGCCAGGAAGATGACGGTAAAGGCTTTTTGCAAAAAGCCCTTGGCCTTTTCCCAAATCAGGTGCCCCACGCTCTTGGCGCTGGGCAGGCGGTAGTTGGGCAGCTCCATGACAAAGGGCACCGGCTCCCCCCGGAACTTGGTCAGCTTCAGGATCCCGGCATACAAAATGCCGCACAAGATCCCAAAGACATACAGGCCGACCATGGCCAGCGCCCGGTACGGCCGCGGGAAGAAGGCCCCCACCAGCATGGTATAAATGGGCAGCTTGGCCGAGCAGCTCATAAAGGGGGTCAGCAAAATGGTCATCCGCCGGTCCCGCTCGCTGGAGAGGGTCCGGGTCGCCATAATGGCCGGGACGGAGCAGCCGAAGCCCACCAGCATGGGCACAAAGCTCCGCCCGGAGAGGCCCAGCTTCCGCAGAGGCCGGTCCATCACAAAGGCCACTCGCGCCATATAGCCTGTGTCCTCCAGGATCGACAGGAAGAAGAACAGCGTCACAATGGCGGGCAGGAAGCTCAGCACGCTGCCGATGCCCTGCGCTGCGCCGTCGATGACCAGGGAGTGGACGACCGCATTGACGTGCAAGGCCTGCAGCCCGTGGTCCAGCAGGGCGATGGCCTGGTTCACGAGAAAGGCCATCCCGTCGGACAGCCACGCCCCGATGCCGCTGAAGGTCATCCAGAAGATCACCGCCATAATGCCGAGGAAGCAGGGCACGGCCGTGTATTTGCCGGTCAAAAACCGGTCGATGGCCATGCTGCGCTTGTGTTCCTTGCTCTCCCTCGGCCGCACAACGGAGGTGCGGCAGAGATCTTCCAGGAAGGAAAAGCGCATGTTGGCCAGGGCCGCCTCTCGGTCCAGGCCGGACTCCTTCTCCATGACGGAGACGATCTGTTCAAACGCCTCCCGCTTGTCCTCCGGCAGGTGGAGGGCCTGCTCGATGATGGGGTCATTTTCAATGAGCTTGGTGGCGGCAAAGCGCACCGGCAGGCCGGCGGCTTTGGCGTTGTTCTCCACCATGTGGGCCGTGGCGTGGATGCACCGGTGGACAGCCCCCAGGGGGTCGTTCTGGTTGGGGTTGTCCGGGCAAAAGTCGATGCGCACCGGGGCCTCCCGGTAGCGGGCAACGTGGATGGCGTGATCGATCAGCTCGTTGATGCCCTCGTTCTTCACCGCCGAGATGGGCACCACCGGGATGCCCAGGGCCTGCTCCAGCTCGTTGACCCGGACCGTGCCCCCGTTGGCCCGCACCTCATCCATCATGTTCAGGGCCAGGACCATGGGGATGCCCAGCTCCATGAGCTGCATGGTCAAATAGAGATTGCGCTCGATGTTCGTGGCATCGACGATGTTGATGATGCCGTCCGGCTTCGTCTCCAGCAAAAAGCGCCGGGTGACGATCTCCTCGCTGGAATAGGGGGAGAGGGAGTAGATGCCCGGCAGGTCGGTCACGGTGGCCTCCGGGTGGCTTCGGATCGTGCCGTCCTTTCGGTCCACGGTGACACCGGGGAAATTACCCACGTGCTGGTTGGCCCCGGTGAGCTGGTTAAATAGGGTCGTTTTCCCGCAGTTCTGGTTGCCCGCCAGGGCAAAGCGCAGGGGCTGCCCGGCGGGGATGCCCTCCGTTTTCTTCGGGTGGTCTGTCTCCACGGTGCTTTGTTCGCCCACGGCGGGGTGGTCGATGGCCTGGTAGCGGAGCGGTCTGGTCTCCACGCCGGTCTTTTGATACACGGCCCCGATCTCTATCTTTCGCGCCTCGTCCAGGCGGAGGGTCAGCTCATAGCCCCGGAGCTTGATCTGCACCGGGTCGCCCATAGGGGCGGTCTTTTGCAGGGTGACTTCGGTCTGCGGCGTCAGCCCCATATCCAGCAAATGGTGGCGCAGTGACCCGCTGCCGCCCACTGCCTGGATCACGGCGCTCTGGCCGGGCTTGAGCCGGTCCATCGTCACCGTTTGCTCGTTTACAGCTTGCAAGGTTCGTTCCGTCCTTTCCGGCAGATCTCTGTCGGTTCCGTTACGTCCCGTTTCGCCAGATCTCTGCCCGTTTCGTAAGCCTAGTGTAACACGCCTGCGCCCCCCGCGCAACTGCTATTCTTTTTGTTCCAGCCGAACTGCAAAAAGTTTCTTCTATACAAGAAACTCTTGATTCATTTTTAATTTTATTCTATTATAGAAGAAACTTTAAAAGTCGGGGGAGAAAGCTCAGCACAGAAACCGTCTACAACTATCTTGACGTTCTGGAGAGTGCGTTCTTGATCCACAGATACCCTTCTGCACATCAACCGCGGCGGGATCCGTCAAAAAAACATTCTTCAATTTTTAGAAGCATGAATCCAAAAAGCCGACCCTGATTTTGGGTCGGCTTTTTGGGGGTTCCGGATGAAATTGTATCAATAGTTCTCTGCCTTGACCTCGAAGAAGGACTGGGGGTGGTTGCAGACGGGACATACATCGGGGGCCTTGTCGCCATACTCCAGGTGCCCGCAGTTGCGGCAGTACCAGACCTTGACGGAGGACTTCTTGAAGACCTCGTCGTTCTCCAGGTTCTCCAGCAGCTTCAGGTAGCGCTCGTAGTGAGACTTCTCGATCTCACCCACGGCGGCGAAGAGGTCAGCGATGCGGTGGAAGCCCTCCTCGCGGGCCTCTTCTGCCATGCGCTTGTACATGCTGGTCCACTCGTCGTGCTCGCCTTCGGCGGCGGCCATCAGGTTCTCGGCGGTGGTGCCGATGCCACCCAGCTCCTTGAACCAGAGCTTGGCGTGCTCCTTCTCGTTGCCGGCGGTCTCCTCGAAGAATGCGGCGATCTGCTGGAAGCCGTCCTTCCGGGCCTGGCTGGCGTAATAGGTGTACTTGTTTCTGGCCTGGCTTTCGCCGGCAAATGCCTCCCACAGGTTGGCTTCAGTCTTGCTGCCCTTCAGTTCCATTGTTGTGCTCCTTTCTGATGTTCGTTGTGGTTTATATGGGTTTGCCCTGGGCCGTCTGCCCTTTGGGCTGGTGTTCTTTGTTGTGGCTTTAGGATACTGCATTTTGGCCTGAGATACCGTGACCTACACACACTCAGAGAAAAATGATGCAAAAACTTCCTTGGAAATTTGACTTTTTCTGTCTGAGAAAGTTTTCCCCCGCCGGCGCATACTATACGCACGGCTTCTTTGCAAGCCCCCGCGTTTTTTTCAAACGCGGCAAGCAACGAAACAACGGAGGGATCATCATGGCTCGCAAGTATCTCACCGCCGGGCTGCTCCTGGTCCTGACCTTGTCCCTGACGGCCTGCGGCACCAGCGACAAGGCCGGGACCGCGGCCCACCGCTGGGACGGCGGCACCAACGCCGCTTCTCAGGACTGGGCCATCCAGCGCCAGGCGGACGCCCGCGGCCCGCTGTCGGGCAGCAGCGACGGCAGCTATCACGCCGACAGCCAGGGTCGGGTCGACGGCTACCACGCCCGCTCCTACGACGGCAAGCGCGGCCAGGCGAAATCCAATCGGGACAAGGCCGGTGACGACCTAAAGAAGGCCGGCGAAAACGCCAAAGACACCGCCAAGGACCTGGGCAAGGCCGCCCAAGACGCCGCCCGCAGCATCGGCGACACCGCAGAGGACGCCCTTGACGGCATGAAGCAAGCCGCCAAGAACGCCACCGACAGCGCCCAGAAGTCCACCAGCGCCCGGTAAAGCGGACCCAGCAACACAAGCCAGGGGAGAGACAGCTAGGTCTTTCTTCTGGCTTGTTGTCTTACTCCCTCAGAGGTCAGGAAATTCTTCCAGGACTGCCCGGAAAAGTTCCCGCATCTGTTCGTTGGGCAGCCGGATTTCCGACATTCCCCAAACGACCGACTTCGTGAGACAACCGTTCAGATATAATACGCTCCAAAGCTCGCTCTCATTGGAAAATTGATAGTCATAGGATTGACGCTCCTGAATGGACTGGAGACACGCGTGGCCACTGCTCAAATGCTCCATCGTTCCGGTAAAATTACTGCCGCCGGCTTGAGCAAACGTGCGCAAAAGGGCATGCTCCCGGCTGTTTTCCCAGAAGTTGACCGGTGTCGCGTTCGGGTCAGCTTGCAGAGCATGGAGATAAGCCATAACGTCTCTGGGGCAGAAAAGCTCTTTCCTTCCAAAGGAATAGCCACCGTACCAGTCCTTCCATGTTTCAGCGCAGGAAGCCGCACCGACATTGGCTAGGAGCTGATCGACTTCTGCCTGAGTAAAGCCCAGCGGAAGGGTCGCCATCGTTTCAAATAAAAAGCGGTCCAACCGTCCGAAAGGTCCTTCCTGCGGATAGCGCATGCGGCCAGCGATCACAACAAGCTCTGCCGACCAATTTTCTTCCAGCGTATGCAAAAGGCCTCGGACCCAATCGGTCATTTGGGGCAAATACCCGTGTTCTCTGGCTTTCTCCAATGGTGTGTCATAGGCATCCAACAAAACGACGACATGCTTTCCGTAGTGAGTTTGCATGGCATCTATGAGAATAGCTAGAGATTGGCTGGCATAATGCCATGAGATATCTCTTTCTGCTATGTGGCGAAGTTCCTTCTGCTGCATTTCCGATAGCTGGTCATTTTCCAACAGGTAGCCGTGCTCCTGAAGAAGGGCGGAGAAGACGGACGCCAGCACAGAACAGGCATCCTCAAAGTTCTGACCATCGACTGACGCAAAGGACAGAAAGAGCGTGGGATACTGGTTCTGCTTGCGGCGGCACAGCTCCGCATCTTGGGCAATCGCCAGGTCCGCAAACAGCGCTCGGCTGTCGGTCCGAATGTCAAAAAAAGATTCCAACATCCGCATCATCACAGTCTTTCCAAAGTGCGGCGGTGCCGTTACCAAAAACGATGCTCCTCCGTTCAGGTTTTGGAGACATAAGGTTTTATCAACGTAGTATGCACCATTCTGGCGCATTTGTACAAAGTCAGATTCTCCGACAGGAAATAGGCAGGGACGCATAGCTGGCTCCTTTCCAATCAAAGTTATATCACCACTCACATCATAGCACGAACTCCCCCCGTTTACAAGAAAACGAGGGGAGCCAGCCACGGTGAATTTGTGGCGATGGTCGCACCGCCGACGGTGGAAATTTATTTTACAGCGAGATTTGTATTGCAGGTACTATAAATATCATGTATAATGATCTCATAAGAAGTAGGATTTTTATTTAATATTTAACTTGACCTATAGATTTTGGAGTGTGCCATCATGAGAAAAGATACGATAGGAGTATGCTGCTTATTAGTGTCTACGGCGATGATACTCATGATCGCTTGGTTTTTTCAAGCTCATCCTGTGGTAGCTTCTCCAGAAAACACACGAATTATGTTTATTGAAATTGGTGGCGGGGAGGATGAAGATTTCACGATGCCATCGCCAGAGCAGGAAAAACAGATCTTGGCGTTTCTTTCAACCTGTAAAGAAACGCATACGACTCGGCGTGAGCTTTCTGGTGGATATGATGCTAACTGGAAGTGCATGACAATAATGCTGGCCTTCCCCAATGGACAAGTTCGAGGGGTTTTGCTTGCTCCGTGTGAAGATGAAGAAGTTGGCGCTTCAAATATACTCAACACTTCATATCCAGCATCTGGGTCTACAGGCTTCTTTGATACAATATGCACGTTACAAAATCCAAAAGAGATTCGGAATTTTTTGGATACTGTGCTATTGCAAGAAGACGAAGAATCAACAACTTGATTCTTAAGTACAATACAAAGGGAGCTGTCTCATTATGAGGCAGCTCCTTTAACGTATTTACTTCTTCTGCATCTTCGTGGCGATGGTCACGCCGCCGATGGCGATGCGGTCCAGGCCGTTGTCGTGGAAGACGAGGGTCAGCTTCTTGTCCTCGCCCAGGACCTCCTGGACGGCGGCCTGCATGGACTCGGCCAGGGCGTTGACCTTCTCCTCCTTGGTGGGGCCGGCCTCGATGTTGGCGACCACCATCTTCTGGGGGGCGGGCTGGCCGTTTTCGTACAGCGTCTCATACTCGTTGACGAAGGTGTAGATATGGGGGGCCTTCAGGATGGGGGCGGCAGCGTCATACAGCTTGGCAGCCAGGGCATCCTTGGTTCCTTGTTCCAGCTTGGGAACGTTGACGTACATACTGGGCATACTAAAAATCCTCCTTGTGATAGGGGGCGGCAGGGCCGCCTTACAAAACGCCGGTCAGGCGGTCTTGTCGTGTGGGTAACATCGAATCAGGACAGGGGCTTTTTCTCCTCGTCCTTCTTTTGCAGCTTGGTCTTGGTGCCGTCCTTCTCCAGGAAGTAGACGTTGTCCAGCTGGGCCTCCAGGCTTTGGCGGATGGAGGCCAGGTACTCCAGGCGCAGGGTAGCCTGCTCCTGCTTTTCTTCCTCGGTCAGGCCGATGGTCTTGCTCTTGCGGGCCAGCTCGTTGAGCCGGGCGATGCGTTCTTCTGTCATGGTGCGGTCCTTTCTTTCTATCGGAAATAGGATGTTCGTCTGAAAATTATAGATAGCGCTGGAGGGTCAGGATCGTCCGTCCGCGCTTGGACGTGCCCCCGATCTCGGTCAGGACACACTTGCCCAGCCCCCGGCAGGTCAGCACGTCTCCGGCCTCGACAACTTTATCCGCCTTCTCACAGGGCCGGTGGTTGACCATCACCCGCCCGCCTTTGATAAGCTCAGCGGCGCGGCTGCGGGGGATGGAGAACCCTGCGGAAACAACGGCGTCCAAACGGACGGAGGCTACGGTGGCCCGGACTTCCTTCGTCTCCCCCGGCGTGGGGGCGAGCTGGTCCAGGGGCAGCGGCGTGAGGGTCACAGGGTAACGCCCGGCCTTTTCCCATTGGGCCAGCAAGATGGGCAGGGTCTCCCGCAGGACGATGACCTGCGCCCCCGTCTCTCCGATCAGAATATCCCCGATCTTCTCCCGCGTGATGCCCAGGCCCATGAGGGAACCCAAATAGTCCCGGTGGGTCAGCTTGGCCCCCTTGGGGGTCTTCACCTCCAAGGCCGCCAGGGGGCAGTCCTCCCCGGCCAGCCAGAGGTCTTCGTCCAGCCAGTCCGGCAGAAAGCCCCAGAGCTTGCGCTCGGCATCCGCGTAGCCGCCGTGCAGCACGCCCTGCCCTGGCGCGGCAGCCATCAGCAGGTCGGCGCTCATAGCTTGCTCGGCGGGGGAGAGAAAGGCTGTGTGGGTGGGGATGCCCCGCTGATCCGCCCGCTGCTGCTGGTCCAGCACACGAGCCAGAAGCAAACGGCTCTCGCCGTCTCTGGCGTATTTGTCCAGCAGCTCCGTTTTGTTCATGGTGCCGTCTCCCTCCCTTCCAGCCTGGAAAATTTTGTCTCTCCAAACCGAATGTTCATAGAAACCAGTATATCCCGACAAAGTGCCTATTGTCAACGGAAATAGGAGGGTTTATAATCTTCTTTATCCTGAGCGTGGCTCCCCTGAAAGGGTCGAACTGTCCGGGGGACAGTTCGATTCAGTAAAATTTTCCTAAAACAGCTGGCCGCAAAGCGGTCTGAGGGGGCCACTCCGCGCTCAAATAGCATTGATCTTGCCATAAGGAGGAATCCACGTGAAACGCGTCCTTTTTATCTATAACCGCCACGCGGGAAAAAACAAGACCTGGGCCGGACTGTCCAACATCATCAACGCCATGACGGAAGAGGACTGTCTCGTTACGGCCTATCCCACCCAGTACCGGGGCGACGCCGGGGAGGCCATCGTGCGCTGGAGCAAGGACTTTGACCAGGTCGTGGTCGCTGGCGGCGACGGCACTCTAAGCGAGGCCATCGCCGGGGCCGTGCGGTTAGACGAGCAGCCCATCATCGGCTACATCCCCGTGGGGACGACGAATGACTTTTCCAAAAACTTAAACCTGCCCCTGGGCGATCTGACCGCTCTGGCGGCCACCGCCGTCACCGGTGTGCCTCACACCCATGATCTGGGCCGGTTCAATGGCCAGAGCTTTCTCTATGTCGCCGCCTTCGGGGCCTTTACGGAGATCGCCTACTCCACCCCCCAGAAAGCCAAGAACCTTCTGGGCTACAACGCCTATGTGCTGGAGGTGGTCAAGAATCTCGCCTCCATCAAGCCCTACCACTTAAAGGTGGAGTACGATGACAAGGTCATCGAGGGGGATTTTCTCTACGGCATGGTGAGCAACACCACGTCTGTGGGCCGCTTCAACAACTTCCCCCCCGGAAACCCGGACCTCTCCGACGGCCTGCTGGAGGTGACCCTCATCTCCCCCGTCCGGGACGTGAAAGACATGGAGGAATTCAGCCGCGCTCTGCTGACGACCAACCCCGCCATCCTCAACTCCATGATGACGACGTTCTCCACGGCCAAGGTCAAGTTCACCGCCGCCCAGGAGCTGCGCTGGACCCTGGACGGCGAGGCCGGCGGGGCCCACCAGGTGGTCGAGGTGGAGGCCGTCCACAACGCCTATACCATCATCCACGGCCCCGAAAAATCGCAATAAAGCTTGCATCTGAAAACGCTTTTAGAAAATTTCGACAAATAACCTGCAATTGTATTGACTTTCTTTTGGTTTGATTGTATAATAAAAGCACCACAAGAGGTCATAGACTCAAGGAGGCCATACCCCATGAAAAAGATCCTGTTACCAGTTGACGGCAGCAAACGTAGCCTGCGCACCGTAGAAGCGGTCAAGCAGCTCTGCGACCCGGCAGAGAGCGACATCACCATCGTCAAAGTCGTCAGCGCCCAGCTGTATATCAACTCCATGGATGAGATCAAGCACAACGCAGAAAAGGCCCAGCCTGAGTTAGACGCCGTGGCCGACCTTCTCCCCGGTTACCAGGTCAAGACCCAGGTCCTCCTGGGCAGCGCCCCCGGAGCGGAGATCGTGGAGTACGCCAAGGAGGAACAGATCGACATGATCATCATGACCCGCTCCTCCCGCGGGCCGCTGCGCAAGCTCGGCTCGGTCGCGACCTACATCGTGCGCAACGCCTCGTTCCTCGATGTGATCGTGATGCGGGAAGTGGGTGACGAATAAAAGCACCCCCTTTGGAAGACCCCAACCCTGCAAGCCCACAGCAAGCAACATGATGATTGGAGGTACCCACATGAAGAAGATCCTACTGCCTATCGATGGAAGTCCCCGCAGCCTGCGCACCATTCAGGAGATCAAGCAAAGCTACGACCCCAAAGAGACGGAGATCACCATTCTGTTAGTCACCCCCGAACCCCGGCCCCATAAGATGACTGACGACAACGACGAAGTGAAGCCCATGCCCGACCACGACGAGATCAAGTCCGTGGACGAGAACGACGCCGAGGTTTCCCGTCAGCTCCTCGCCTCTTTTGCCAGAATGATGCCTGAGTACAAGGTGGACACCGCCCTGCGCTTCGGTAACCCTGGCCCGGAGATCATCGGCTTTGCCAAGGAGGGCGGCTTTGACGCCATCCTGATGACCCGCTCCTCCCGCGGTTGCACGCAGAAGATGGGTTCGGTCTCCACTTACATCGTGCGCAACGCCTCTTTCATCGACATCACCGTGCTGAAGGGAATTTGAGGCGATCGCCTGACTGCACATGAATCATAACAAAATGATAAAATTTTTGGCCAGCAGCTTCGCGCTGCTGGCCTTTTTTTGTGTCTGATGCCGTCTGCGTCACGCTTCATGGAGATGCCCCACGTCCGGGTCCGGCCAGAGCGTCACGAGAGCGCCGCCCAAAAATGTCGTGTCCAGCCAGAGGTCCAGGTCGATGACCCGCTCCTCGCCCTCATCCAAAATGGTGCAGAGCAGGACGCGCTCCCCCTCCGTCATGGAGATGAGGGGGACCCAATGCCAGCTGTCCAGATTTTTCAGGGCGCCGTTGGAAAAGTTCAAAAAGGCCACGGGGCAGTCCCGCCCCAGGGCCTGGGCCAGAAACGCCCGGCATTGGGCGGAGGAGGGCCGCTGGGGGCGGCGGGCAATGGGCAGGACCTCGCCCCTGAGATAGCAGCCCCGGCTCTGGGCAAAGCTACGACAACCCAGGACCATATTCTCCGGGTTGTCCAGGCCGCGGGAGCCGGGGGTGACGTAGGGCCACACCGCTTCCATATAGGCCAGGAAGCCCGCCTGGGTGTGGGCTTCGCCGGGGGCCATGGGGGCCAAAACGGGGTGGGCCTGGGCGAGATAGGACAGCAGCGCCGCCGCTGTGGTGGGGCCGCAGCCGGCCCGGCGCTGCCAGAGGTCATGGTACCACTCCTGGTCGCCGCCGCGATACCGGGTCCCGTCGGGGCCGGTCAGCGTGAGGTATTCGGGGTGAGAGAGTTTGTAGGGCATGGCCAGCCCCTCCTTTCTGCGAACGCTTGGGTTTGTCACAAAGCGCGTTACGAAACAGGGGGCGGAATGTTCCGCCCCCTGTCTGGGTCTTGTTCTGATCACAGGATCCCCGATCCTGGTATTCAACCCTGATTTTCCGGGTCAGCCTGGCCGATGGTCATGAGGCCCAGGTAGCTGTCGGCGTTGGCGACGCTGCCTGCCACGTCCTCGTCCGTGAGGGTCTTTTTGACCTTGGCGGGGATGCCGACCACCAGGCTTCTGGGCGGCACGATGGTCCCCGCCGCAACAACGGCCCCGGCCCCAACGATGGAGCCTTCGCCGATGACGGCGTGGTCTAAAATCACGGAGTTCATGCCGATGAGGCACTTGTCTTCCACGGTACAGCCGTGGAGGATGGCCCCGTGGCCGACGGTGACGTGGTCGCCCACGGTCACGTGGTTGCCTGCGTCGCCGTGAAGGACGCAGTTGTCCTGGACGTTAGAAAAGGCGCCGATGGTGATCTTCTCCTGGTCGGCCCGGAGGACGGCATTGTACCACACGTTGGTCTGTTCGCCCAGGGTCACGTCACCCCGGAGATAGGCGCCGGGAGCCACCCAGGCCGTGGGATGAAGGTTCGCCATAGTGTGAAACCCCTTTCTTACTTGGACAGCACGCGGACCCGCAGCACGCCGGGGATGGCGGCAATGGCAGCGGCGTCCACCGCAGCGTCGGTATCCAGGATATAGTAGCCGTAGTCGCCGCGGGCCTTGAAGGCAGAGGCCACCGCGGGCATGGCGGCGGTGACGGCAGCGCCGTCGGCGTTCTTGGTGATGACGCAGACACGGGTCTTGGCAGCCCAGGGCATGGACAGAACGGGCAGGTTCACGGAGTTCACGATATTGCCGTTGTCCAGGTAGTCCTTGATCTCGCGGGCGGCCATCATGGCGCAGTTGTCCTCGCTCTCCGGGGTGGAAGCACCCAGGTGGGGGATGGCCACGACGCCCTCAATGGCGGCGGTGTCGCTGTTGGGGAAGTCGGTGACGTAAGCGGCGCACTTGCCGGAGTCCATGGCGGCCTTCAGGGCAGCGGTGTCCACCAGCTCGCCGCGGGCCAGGTTGACCACGCGCACGCCGTCCTTCATGGCAGCAAAGGCGGCCTCGTTCAGGGTGCCCTTGGTGTCGGGGGTCATGGGCAGGTGCAGGGTGATATAATCTGCCTTGGCATACAGCTCGTCCAGGGTACCCACAACTTCGACGCCGGGGGTCAGGTTCAGGGCGTGCTTCACGGACAGATAGGGGTCATAACCGACGATGTTCATGCCCAGCGCAGCGGCAGCGTTGGCCACCAGCACGCCGATGGCACCCAGGCCGACCACGCCCAGCGTCTTGCCCATGATCTCAGGGCCGACGTAGGCGGACTTGCCCTTCTCGACGACGGCGGAGATGTCAGCACCGGCGGCGGACTGCTCCTTGACCCAGGTGATGCCCTGAGAAATTTTACGGGAGGCCAGCAGCAGGGCGGCGATGGTCAGCTCCTTCACGCCGTTGGCGTTGGCGCCGGGGGTATTGAAGACGACGATGCCGGCGTCAGCGGCCCGGTCCAGGGGGATGTTGTTCACACCAGCACCGGCGCGGGCGATGCACAGCAGCTCGGCGGGGAAGTCATAGTCGTGCAGCTTGGCGGAGCGGACGAGGATCGCGTCCTCGTGCTCCATGGTATCGCTGATCTCGAAGCGGTCGTCCAGCTGGGCCAGACCGATCTTGGAGATCTTATTCATGGTTTTCACATGATACATGGGAAATCCAGTCCTTTCATAGTGATTTCAAGCAACGCCCCCCCCAAAGCCTTCCCCTGGGGGGAAGGTGGGCCGGCGAAGCCGGGTCGGATGAGGGCCACGTTGCAGAGAGAAGGCTTATCAGTAAAGAGGTAGAGGTGCAAGGGTTTGCCTCTCCACGCTCTACCCTAGTACACTACGGCTCTGTCGCGGTAGGCAGCCCTCATCCGTCTGCTGCGCAGCCACCTTCCCCCTCGGGGAAGGCTATTTTTATTAGTTCTCGCTGTCGAACTTCTTGATGAAGTCGCACAGCTTCTCCACGCCCTCGGTAGGCATCGCATTGTAGATGGAGGCACGCATGCCGCCCACGGAACGGTGGCCCTTCAGGTTGGTGAAGCCCTGCTCCACGGACTCGGCCACGAACTTAGCGTCCAGGTCGGCGGAAGCGGTGCGGAAGGTCACGTTCATGAAGGAGCGGGAGTCCTTCTCGGCAGCCACGGTGAAGAGCTTGGCGTTGTCCAGCACGTCGTAGAGCATGTTGGCCTTGGCGATGTTGATCTTCTCCATGCCGGCGGCGCCGCCCTGCTGCTCCAGCCAGTCGCACATCAGGCCGAGCATGTAGATGCACCAGCAGGGAGGGGTGTTGTACATGGAGTCCTTGTCGATCATGTTCTTGTAGTTCATGATGGCTGGGGTGATGGGCAGCTCGTGGCCAGCCAGGTCCTCCCGGACGATGGCGATGGTCAGGCCGGCGGGAGCCAGGTTCTTCTGGGCACCGGCGAAGATGATGCCGTACTTGCTCACGTCCACGGGACGGGACAGGATGTCGGAGGACATGTCGCTGACCAGAGGCACGCCGTTGGTCTCAGGGACATACTGCCACTGGGTGCCCTCGATGGTGTTGTTGGAGCAGTAATAGAAATAGGATGCGTCGGCGCTCAGCTTCAGGTCGCCCTGGGCGGGGATATAGGTGTGCTTGCGGTCCTCGGTGGAGGCGGCGATGTTGATCTCACCGTACTTCTTGGCTTCCTTCATGGCCAGGTTGGCAAAGTTGCCGGTCACGGCGTAGTCGGCCTTGCCGGTCTTGCCGATCAGGTTCATGGGGACCATGCCAAACTGCATGGTGCCGCCGCCCTGCAGGAACAGGACTTTATAGCCCTCAGGCACGTTCATCAGCTTGCGGAACTTGGCCTGGGTGTCATCAAAGATCTTCTGGAAGACCTTGGAGCGGTGGCTCATCTCCATGACGGACATACCGGAGCCGTTGTAGTTGGTGATCTCAGCGCCTGCACGCTGGAGGACCTCCAGAGGCAGCATGGAAGGGCCAGCGGAGAAGTTAAATACACGATCGTTAGCCATAGGAATTAACCCCTTTCTTTTATAACCAATGCGAATAGAACGATTCTCTAGCTCATTTATTATATCCGTCTGCCCGTCGTCCGTCAAGGTGGCAGACTGGGCTTTTGTGGAAGAAACTTCCCCATCCAAACCGGATGGGGAAGCGCGGAAGCCTTATTCTGCTTTGCAGACGGTGCTGACCTCCCCGGTGATGGAGTCGATAACATAGCCGCCGATGCGGATGTCATGGGGCATAAGGGGGTGGTTGCGGATGGTCTCGACGGTGTCAGTGACGGACTGCTCCACGGTGTCGAACCCGGCCAGCCATTTCTCAAAGTCGATGCCGCAGTATTTCATGAGGTCAATGGACTCCTGGGAAATGCCCCGCTGCTTCATGTGGTGGATCATGATGTCGCTGTCGATGTGCTGCACGCCGCAGTCGGTGTGGCCGATGACCATGATCTCCTCCACGCCCAGCTCGATGATGGCCACCAACAGGGAGCGGATGACGCTGCCGAAGGGGTTCGTGACCACGCCCCCGGCGTTCTTGATGATCTTCACGTCGCCATTTTTTAGGCCCAGCGCAGCGGGCAGCAGCTCCACGAGCCGGGTGTCCATGCAGGTCAGGATGGCGATCTTCTTGTTGGGGTATTTGCTGGCGGCATACTGCTCATAGCGCTTCTCGGCCACGAACTGCTTGTTGTAGGCCAGCATCTCTTCAATGATCATAGGCGGTCCCTCTTACTTGAGCAGCTCGGCCTTCTTCTCCAGGATCGCACCGCCCGCCTGGCAGGCGTCGCAGGTGCACCAGACGGCACCGGCGGCTTTGGCCGCGCGGGCCTTGTCTGCCCCGTCCTCGCCCAGGTACTTCTTGCCCAGGTCGGTCTGCGCGAAGGCGATCAGGCCGTCGATGGTGGTCACGTCCTCCTCCAGCTCCTGGATATACTTCTTGGTGGCCTCGGCCTCGCCGGGGGTACCTGCGGCGTCCAGCCAAGCCTGGGCAACGTCCTTCAATTCCTGACAGCAGGACCCGGCGGCCAGGACCTTTTTGGTCTGCTCCGTGACAAACTCCTGTAACGATTTTTCCATGGAAAAAACCTTCTTTCTTGGTTAGGATACTTTATTTTATCACACTCTACGGAGGGATGCAACGGCGGAACACGCCTGAATTTTCCGTCTAGGATGGACAAATTTCCGTCAGAAACGGTCAAATTGGGATACGTCTTCAAAAGCAGGGGAGAAACTCCCCTGCTTTTTGTGGATTTCCCGCCTTGACCTTTCGGCGTTTTCTTCGCATAATGTCACTAGTATACTTTACTGCATCAAAGGAGGCAGCATTTATGGGAGTTTATGTAGTGACCGGCGGCTCCGGCGGCATCGGCGGCAAGACCGTGGAGATCCTGCGGGAGCAGGGCCATGAGGTCATCAACGTAGACCTGAAGGACAGCGACATCTCCGCAAACCTGGCCACCAAAGAGGGCCGGGACGAAGTGATCCAAAAGATCCACGAGCTGCACCCGGAGGGCATCGACGGCCTGTGCTGCAACGCCGGCGTGTCCGGGGCCTGCGGCAATGTGAAGCTGATGGTCAGCTTAAATTACTTCGGCGCGACCAACCTGGCCCACGGCCTGTTCGACCTATTGAAAAAGAAGGGCGGCAGCTGCGTTGTCACCTCTTCCAACACCATCTCCCAGGGCGCAGCCCGGATGGACCTGGTGGATATGCTCAATTACAGCCAGACCAAGCCCATCAACGAGGAGCGCATCCTGAACATCCTGGACGATTTTGACGGCTCCGATCTCTCCGTGGGCAACAGCATTTACGTCACAACGAAGTACGCCCTGGCCCGCTGGGCCCGGCGGGTGTCCGCTTCCTGGGCCGCCAACGGCGTGCGCATCAACACCGTGGCCCCCGGCAACGTCTCCACGCCCATGACGGCCACCATGAGCGAAAACGCCAAGGCCGCCCTGGCCGCCCTGCCCATCCCCATCAACTATGGCACCGACGAGCTGATGCGCCCGGAGGACATCGCCAACGTGATCGTCTTCCTGGTCTCCCCCCTGGCCCACGGCATCAACGGCAACGTGATGTTCGTGGACGGCGGCACCGACGCCCTGCTCAACTCGGAAAAAGTTTATTAAAAGGAGGCCGTATTTCCATGACACTCATCAAACAGTTCGTCCAGGCCATGGTCAACCAGGATTCCGTGGCCCTGAGCAAATGCTTCTCCCCCACTGCCATCTTCGTGGACTACTGCCCCAAGGACGCCGGGCAGCCCCAGCTCCACGCCTACGGCCCGGAGGGCATCGACATGTTCTTCCGCAACCGCTTCCTCTTTAAGAAGTTCCAGATCACCGATCCCCTCATCATCAGTGACACCCAGGCCTATTACTACGCCGTCTACAACGGCTATCACATCCGCGCCGTGGCCACCATCCAGGATTTCAGCGAGGACGGCGAGATCCAGCGCCTGGTGGTCCGCCCCGCCTGACCCCGCTGGCCCCATGCACTCTGCCTGACCAAACCTGACGTTTTCTTCTTTTTGCCCGCCGGACGAAAAAATCTCGTCCGGCGGGTGTTTTCTGCATTGTATTTTCTTTTCTCTTGCAATTTTGAAACACGGTTTCTTGTGAATTTTTGACGCTCAATACATTCATTTTTGCCCTTCTCTTGTTCAGCTTTGCAAACAGAGAAGAAATGCACAAAAATAAGCTATGTATTTTGTATAACCTGTCACTTGACTATTTCTAAGAAATCAACGATAATAGCCACAGTTCCAAGAGGAACGACGAAACCTTCCAAAAAGCAAAAAATTGCGACAGAAAGTTTCATCTGCAAGAAAACTTGCAAAGTCAATTTGATTTCGTCCGCGTGTGGTTCCTTCCTTCTTATCCACACCGCGACTGACATAAATCCTTCCATTATTACTCACCAAAAAAGCCTTTCGGGTAAAACCGAAAGGCTTTTTTGGTGCTGTCCAACTGACTATGGCAAATAAAACAGGATTGGCCCTGTCCAGCAGGTCAGTTTTGTGGTATTTTATAACCACTGAATCTGAGCGGCCTGCGCGGGAGAAATTGTTCCACAGGCTCGCTGTCCATATTGTAATTAAGGAGGACCCAACCCATGAAACGTGTCGTTTCCATCCAAGATATTTCCTGCCTGGGCAAATGCTCTCTGACCGTCGCCCTGCCCATCATTTCCGCGATGGGCGTGGAGACCTGCGTGGTGCCCACGGCCGTTCTGTCCACCCACACCGGCGGCTTCAAAAACTTCACCTTCCACGACCTGACCCAGGAGATCGACCCCATCTCTGACCACTGGGCCAACGAGAACATCCATTTTGACGCCATCTACACCGGCTACCTGGGCTCCTTCGAGCAGATCGACCTGGTGGGCAAGTTCTTCGACCGTTTCGGCGGCGACGGCACCCTGGTCTACGCCGACCCCGCCATGGCGGACAACGGCGTGCTCTATCCCGGCTTCACCCCGGAATTTGCCAAGAAGATGGGCGAGCTGTGCGGCAAGGCCGATGTCATCGTCCCCAACCTGACCGAGGCCTCCTTCATGCTGGGCATCGACTATGTGGGCGACGACTATGACGAGGCCTACATCAAAAAGCTCCTCAAGGACCTGACCGGCCTGGGCTGCAAGACCGCCGTGCTGACCGGCGTCTCCTTCGAGCCGGGCAAGATCGGTGCCATGGCCTATGACTCTGCCACCGACAGCTACTCCAGCTACTTCAACGAAAAACTCCCCGTGAGCTTCCACGGCACCGGCGATGTCTTCGCCTCCGCCTGCGTGGGCGCTCTGATGAACGGCAAGGACCTGACCGGCGCCCTGAAGATCGCCGTGGACTACACCCTGGAGTGCATCCGCGAGACCCAGAAGGACCCCGAAGCCCGCTGGTATGGCGTGAGCTTCGAGGCCGCCATCCCCATGCTGGTCCACAGCCTGGGCCGCTGAGCGATCCCGGTTCAGCCACGCTTCCCTTTCGCTTTCTCTCGTTTTTCTTCCCTTTGCCCCAAGTCCGGTCTTTTTTCACCGGACTTGGGGCTTTTTTCTGCCGGTTGAAATATTTTAAGGCTCTGGATGTGTTATCCTAATAGAAGACCCCATAGAAAGGCGGTGGGCCGATGCGAACGCAGTCTTCCCTCAGCCGCTCTGAGACGAGGTTTCTCCACACGCTCTACCAGAGCTACGCAGGCCCCCTCTACCGGGTGGCCCACCATCGTCTCGGAGACCCCTACTTAGCCCAGGACCTGGTCCAAACGGTCTTCCTGGCCGCCGCAGAAAAACTCCCCACGCTGCGCCGCCACGAAAACCCCTGGGCCTGGCTCCTGCGTGCCCTGCACTATGAACTGAGCCACACCTACACCAAGCTGGCCAGGGAGCGGCAGCGCCTGTGCCCCCTAGACCAGGCCGAGGCCACCACCAGCGCCCCGCCCCCGACCCTGGGCCTGGCCGACATCCTGCCCGCCCAGCTCACGGACCGGGAGCGGGAGATCCTCCTCTTATACTACGAAGAGGGCCTGTCCTACCAGGAGATCGCGGCGCATTTTGAGATCCCCGTCTCCACCTGCGGCACCTGGCTCTCCCGCGCCAAAAAGCACTGCCGCACCCTTCTCTCCGCCGGGACTGCTCTAGCCTTCGCCATCGGTCTGGCGGCAACGCTGTTCCTCTCTCCCGGCACCACACCGACGGCCACAGAGCCGACCCCAGAGGGCTGCCGTGCCCTCTACTCCATGGTCACGCTAGAACCCGCGCCCGTCATCACCCCCATCCGGGCAGACCTGCCGGTAGAGGTCATCCTCAACGACCAGCCCTTCTTCCTCCCTGCCGACGCAGAGCTATTTCACCTGCCCTTTTTCAACGCAAAAGACGATACCCTTGACACCCCTCCAACGACCCTAAACAGCCCAACACCCCCAAGCAACAAGTAGGGGCCGCAGACCTCTGCGGCCCTCGCGTCTGAAGCGATACCACGTTACGATACATGGTACGGCTCGGCAGGTTTCGGGCCGCAGGGGTCTGCGGCCCCTACGAAAAATGGAGATACGAAGATATGTTTATGGCAGAACGAATTTCTCTAACGCCACAGCTACCCCGTCCTCGTCGCAGGAGGTGGTGATGTAGTCGGCGGCGGCTTTGACTTCTGCTGTCGCGTTGGCCATGGCCACGCCGATCCCGGCGGCTTGGAGCAGGGGCAGGTCGCTGCCCCCGTCGCCCATGGCGAGGACTTCGCCGGCGTCGATGCCTAAGTGGTCCAAGAGAAAGCGCAGGCCGATGCCCTTGTCGATGCCCCCGGCGATCACTTCCAGGTCGTTGGGGAAGGGATCGGCAAAGCCGATGTCCGGGAGGTCGGAGAGAACCGCCCGGAGGCGGGCCTTGGTGTCCGTGCTGTCGGTGAGGAAGAAGAGTTCTTCCACCGGGCGTGCGTCCTGCGTCAGGAAGTCCTCGACCGTCCCCGGCAGGATCTTCCGGGTGCTGAGATGATACGCCAGCATCGCCGTCCCCGCGTAGCGGGCTTTCAGGGTGTCGTAGTCCGCCTGGGAGAGATAGCCCACCCCCTCCCGGAAGACCTGGCGGATCATGTCGAAGTCCGCGCACCGCGCCAGCACGGCCAGGCAGGCGGCCGGGGTGAGGTGCTTTTCCAGCAAAAAGCGGTCCTCCTGCAAGTCCCGGATGGTGGCTCCGTTGGAGGTCACGGCATAGCGCAGACCGGGCAGGTCTAAGACGGCCTGGGGCAGGCCCTGGGCAGGCCGCCCCGTCACCGGCACAAGAAGCACCCCCTGTTCCCTGGCCCGCTCTAAAGCCGCCAGGGTGCGGGGGGTGATGTGTTTTTCTTCATTGAGCAGGGTCCCGTCCAGATCCAGTGCCAGCAGACGGATGTTTGGTTTCATGGTCGCTGCCTCCCTTGTTCTGTGTCTTGATGCTTTGATGATAGCACAGTTCGACAGGGTTTGCCACCTTGAAAATCTCTGAGCCATCCTCTATAATAAGGCAGACACTTTACAAAACCGAACTAAGGAGGACCCCTGCCATGCCCACTCGTCCCTATCCCATCCTGACTGTCAACGAAAAAGCCGCCCGCTCCCTCCGGGCCGGGCACCCCTGGGTCTATGGGGCAGAGACGACCGGCCCCGACCAGCCCTATCAAAACGGGGACATCGTGGACGTGGTGAGCCACAAGGGGCGCTGGCTGGGCGCCGGGGTCATCAACGACCACTCCAAAATTCGCGTCCGGCTCCTCTCCCGCAACACCAACGACCGCTTTGACGAGGCCTTTTGGCGGCGGCGCATCCAGTACGCCCTGGACTACCGAAAGACCGTCATGGGGCCGGACTTCGCCTGCTCCCGCCTGATCTTCGGGGAGGCCGACCACTTTCCCGGCCTGACCGTCGATCTCTTCCAGGATATTCTCGTCACGGAAGTGCTGTCCCTGGGCATGGAGGTGCGCAAGCACATCCTCTACCCCCTGCTCGTCGAGCAATTAAAAAATGACGGCATTGAAATTCGCGCCATCTACGAGCGCAACGAGGCCGCCCTGCGGGACAAGGAGGGCCTGCCCAAGGAAAAGGGCTTCTACCCCCTCCCCGGCCTGGCCACGGACCTGGACGGGCATTTGGAGCTGGTGGAAAACGGCATCCGCTATGACGTGGACTACATCAACGGCCAGAAGACCGGCTTTTTCCTGGACCAGAAGTATAATCGCCGGGCCGCGGCGGCCCTGGCCCCCGGCCGCCGGGTGCTGGACTGCTGCACCCACACCGGGGCCTTCGCCCTCAACTGCGCCCAGGCCAGGGCCGAACACGTCACCGCCGTGGACATCTCCAAGGACGCCGTGGAGCTGACCCGCCGCAACGCGGCCCTCAATGGCCTGTCCGACAAGGTCGAGGTCCAGCAGGCGGACGTGTTCGACCTGCTCACCACCCTGGCCCAGGAGAAGAAGCATCCCTACGACTACATTATCTTAGACCCCCCGGCCTTCACCAAGAGCGGGGCCACCGTGAAAAACGCCTACCGGGGCTACAAAGAGATCAATCTCAAAGCCATGAAGCTCCTGCCCCGCGGCGGCTATCTGGCCACCTGCTCCTGCTCCCACTTTATGACGCCGAACCTCTTCTGTCAGATGCTCCGCGAAGCGGCCGCCGACGCCGCCGTCTCCCTGCGCCAGATCGAGGACCGCCGCCAGTCCCCCGACCACCCCATCCTCTGGGGCGTGCCGGAGACGGAGTACCTGAAATTCTACCTCTTCCAGATCGTCTGACCCGAACTTTCCCCCACAGCTGCTTCTCCCCGGAGAGGCAGCTGTTTTTTATTTTCCAAAAATCCCTTGACAAATCCAGTCTATTCATTTAGACTGAGCTTGTCTAAAACATTCGACTGGAGGGCTGACCCATGAAACCCAACACCAACCTGACCCTGGCCGACCACCGTCTGCTGGACCTGGTCTGGCAAGCCGAGCCTGTCTCCTCCCCGCAGCTGTGCAAGCTGGCGGAGGAAGCGCTCGGCTGGAAGCGCACCACCACCTACACCGTCATCAAGCGTCTGTGCGGGAAGGGCTGCCTGAAAAACGAGAACGCCATTGTCACCTCTCTCGTGGACCGGGCCACCGTGCAGCAGGCCGACGGACAGGAGGTCTTGCAGCGCTCCTTCAACGGCTCCCTGCCCAACTTCCTGGCCGCCTTCCTCCGGGCCGGTTCCGTCAGCGACCAGGAGGCCGCCCAGCTGGAAGAGTTGCTGGAAGAATACAAAAACCGCTGACCCCCCGGACCAAGGAGGTACGTTATGAACCGAACTGTTCCCCCCTTCAAAAAGCCGGCCTTTTGGGTGATCCTCGCCGCCGCAGTCTGCGTGGTCCTGGGTGTCCTGCTCCTGCCCCATCGCTCCGGCCCGACTCAGCTGGGTACCAGCCAGGCAGAACCCACCGTGGCTTACGCCGACGGCACGGCCTATGCCATCCAGCTGGATGACAAGATTTTAATCCGCTCTTCCAGCAAAAAGTGGACCGAACGAACGCTCCCTTCCATACCACTCCCCATGTCTGCGGGAGAAGGAACCTCGGACATGCTTTATCTGGTCCCCTATCCTGAGGAAACCTATCTCTATCCTGGGATCAAGAGTGATTCTGCGCCGTCCGTGGCCGCCATGCCCAACGGCCGAGGGGTGATCGTCAGCCACCTCAGCTGGGGGTACCACTGCTACAACCCCGTCGATCAGGTCTTTCAGGCAAGCCTGGATCTCCCCAAGGAAGCCAAGCCCTACTACCCCATCACCGTCTCCCCAGACGAAAAGCAGGTCATTTCCATGAACCGCGCCCCCGGCGAGACTGGCACTTCCCTCTACCGCTACAACGTGGACACCTACCAGACCACCCTGCTCCTCCCCGGCGACCCAGCAGACACCGCCTACCCCATGGGCTGGCTGGATGACAGCACCCTTCTGGTGGCCCGGCGCTCCGGCTACGTCGCCCTGACCCTGGACAGCCAACTCACCTCTTTGCCTTTTGCCTGCACCGACCCCCAGGTGGCGACGGTACAGGACGGGCTGGTGGTCTATGTGGACGGCGACGCCAAGACGCAGACCACCCTCTATGTGGGCCGCTATGCTGACGGCGCTCTCACCTCGATCCTGGAGGAACCAAACGTCATCCCCCATCTGACCGACGCCCCTCTGATCTCCCCGAACCGGACCAAGCTGGCCGTCCTTTGCGAGACGGACGCCGGTCCTCTGGAATACCGGATCTATAACCTGGCCACCGGCGGCTACACCGCCCACCCCGCCCCGGAGGACGGCACCCTGACTTCCGTCCGCTGGCTGGACAACAGCACCCTGCTGCTCACCACGGAGCAAGCCGAGGGCTATGCAGCCTGGCTTGCCAAAGCCTAAGGAGGTGCCTCTATGTATCCCTTGCTGACCATGTCTTTGACCGCCGCCATTGCGGCAGGCGTTGTGATGGTCCTGCGTCTTTTCCTCAAGAAAGTGCCAAG